>Ga0181529_10000732_pt1 | contig 46662 bp, 43 predicted proteins | sample PEATcosm2014_Bin_36_FD_119763 | JGI IMG/M metagenome (GOLD analysis project Ga0181529, IMG submission 119763) | Peatland microbial communities from MTU Mesocosm Facility, Houghton, MI, USA - PEATcosm2014_Bin10_30_metaG | ecosystem: Environmental > Terrestrial > Soil > Wetlands > Peat | place...
ATCGAGGCCAACTTCTCCAAATACACCGTCGTGCCCGGCATTCCCGACGTGCGCAAGGCCATCGTCGAGCGCCACGCCGCCGACTTCGGCTCCGACTACGGCATCGACGAAGCTATCTTCACCACTGGCGGCAAGCTGGCGCTCTTCGACGCCATCCAGGTCCTCGTCGATCACGGCGACGAGGTGATCCTGCCCGTGCCCTACTGGGTCAGCTTCAAGGACATCATCCAGTACGCCGGCGGCACGGTTGTCTTTCTGGAGACGCAGGAGGCGGAGAACTTCCGCGTTACGGCGGACGCGATTGAGAAGGCCGTGACGCCCCGGACCAAGGCCATCATTCTGAATACGCCGTCGAATCCCTCCGGCTCGGTGGTGTCGACCGAGGACCTGGAGCGAATCGTCCATCTGGCGCATGAGCGCGGGATTTTCCTGCTTTTGGACGAGTGCTACGCTTACCTGAACTATACCGGCAAGCCGGTCAGCGGCGGCTCGTTCACATGGGCCAAGGAGCACATCGTCATCCTCGGCTCGCTGTCAAAGACTTATGCGATGACCGGCTGGCGGGCGGGCTTTTCGCTGGCTCCGAAGGCCGTGACCGCCAACCTCGGCAAGTTGCAATCGCAGAGCACCTCGAATGCCACCAGCTTTGTGCAGAAGGCGGCCGTCGCCGCTCTGACCAGCTCGCAGGTGTGCGTCAGCGAGTTCCGCGCCGAGTTCATCGATCTGCGGGATTATATGCTGGCCAAGCTGGCGGAGATACCCGGCGTCACCTGCACCAAGCCCGAAGGCGCGTTCTACGTCTACCCGAATATATCGGCCTATATCGGCAAAGACGGCATCAGGACGGCGACTGAGCTGGCCACGCGGCTGCTCCACGAGGCTCACGTCGTCAGCGTGCCGGGCGAGGCCTTCGGCACGGCGGAGCACATCCGCATCTCCTACCCGGTGACCAAGGCGAACATCGACGAGGGAACGCGGCGCATGGGAGAATTCCTGGGCAAACTGACCTAGCCAGGTCTTGCAACTTGCGTTGGCGCGCGCGCCGTTTTGCATCGTGAGATGGGCAAACCCTCTCCTTTCAACGCGCCACCGCGAGATTGCGTATGGCCTCAACAAAAATTGATTTTCCTCTGTGCAAACGTATCGTTTGTCGGGTAGGATGTGTCTTCGATGCCAAAACCTATGGATTTTCGCCCTGTAATTCTTGCCGGAGGCAGCGGAACGCGCTTCTGGCCCCGTAGCCGCCGCGCCCACGCCAAGCAGGTTCTCGCCCTGGACGGCGAGCGCTCGATGATTCAGCAGACCGTCGAGCGCCTCAAGCCCATCGCCGGGCCGGAGCAGATTTGGGTCATCACCAATGAGTACCTGGCCCACGAGATCACCGACCAGTTGGAGGGCGTGCCCGCCGGGCAGATCATTCAAGAGCCGGTGGCGCGCAACACCGCCCCGGCCTGCGGACTGGCCGCATTTCTGATCGAGCGCCAGAACCCAAACGCGGTGCTGGGCATCTTTCCCTCCGACCACGTGATCGCCGACGAGCCGCGCTTCCTCAAGGCGCTGCTAAAGAGCATCGCCGTGGCCGCCGCCGGAGACAACATGGTGGTGCTGGGCATTGAGCCCACTCGCGCCGAGACCGGCTACGGCTACATTGAGACCACCGACTTTACCAGGGACGACGCCGCGCTGCACGTCCGGCGTTTTATCGAGAAGCCCAACCAGAACAAGGCCGAGGAGTTCGTCGCGGCGGGCAACTACTACTGGAACTCGGGGATGTTTTTGTGGTCGGCGCGAACGCTGGCTAACGCGGTCCGCGAGCACCTGCCGGAGACCGCTCCGCTGCTGGAACGGATCGCCGCCGCCTACGGGACGCCGGAGTTTGAGGAGGTCTTCCGCGAAGTCTATCCCAAGTGCGAGAACATCAGCGTGGACTACGCCGTGCTGGAGCCGCGTTCGGCAAAAGGCGAGCACCTGTCGCACCTCTACTGCATCCCCGCCGAGTTCAGTTGGAACGACCTGGGGTCCTGGGCCTCGCTCTACGAGTACCAGATCGAGACACGCCTGCGCGGCGACGCCGAAGGCAACGTGACCGATACACAGGGCCACATGGCTCTGGACGCGGTGAACAACTATGTCTACAGCCCGGACAAATTCGTCGCTCTGGTTGGCGTCAAGAACCTGATCGTCGTCAATACCGGCGACGCGCTGCTGATCGCCCACCGCGATCACTCGCAGGACGTGGGCAAGATCGTGAAGGAGTTGGGGATCAGTGGGCGGACGGAGTTGATCTGAGGTACTTAGATGTGAAGTTTCAGGAGGTTGTCCATTCGATCTGAACGCGAGAAGCCGGTTGTGACGAGCAATCGGATTTTCAAGGAGAGATCGAATGGACTATCACCAGAATGCCCGACTTACCGTCTGTAGTCGAGAGCTAGAGCAAAACCAGGGATACTGTAGCCTGATTAGCCTCGTCGAAGGTCGCCGCTCCCTGATGGTCGCGTCTACTTGAGTGTGATGTTTTCGGGATACGCCATCCCTGGTTTTGCTATATTGGCAAAAATGGTCGTGGAGCGAGGCTGCACAAAGCAGTCGGCGGCCATATGCTTCCACGTAACGCCCAAGACCGCCGGCAAATGGGTATTGCCTTCCCGGCGGCTTATCGGGCGCCAACCGTGTAGATGAGCAGACCCTGCTCGGGCCAACTGAAGAGCTGCTCATGGGGCCGGCCTTCGAGGTACTCTTCCAGCGCCGCCGGGGCTTGCGGGTCCGCGCCGCGGCCGGAGACGCGCATCACCAGCAGGTGCTGGTCATCCGGCACGCCGTCCTCCTCGTAGTTGACCACCTCGCGATTGCGATAGAACGAAAGTCCGTATTCAACATCGCGCCGCACGCGAAAGACGGCGACTGTCTCGTCGCCGGGAGCCAACTTGGCCAGCCGCTCGGCCAGCGGGCGCGCGGAGTAGGAGCGATCCAGCAGGTTAATCACCCGCTTGGTTTGCGCAATGGCCGGAATGCCGAAGAACGGGCCGACGCCGAAGAGGAAGAAAGCCAACACCGCCAGTACCCCTGAAGTGACAAGCCGCAGCCTGGCGACGCCGTAGCCTTTCACAACAATCAGGATCAGCAGCACCGCGCCGGTTGCTGAAATCGCCGCCACCAGCAGCGCCGTCAGCGGCGGCATCTGCCGGCCGTGGGCCACAAACCAGGGCAACAGCAGCGCGGCCATTGTCATCACACCGCACAGCAGCGCATGGCCCAGCAACACCCAGCGGTTGAGTCCCTGCTGTCGTCGCCGGAAAAGATAGTCGCCGGTGAGGATGGTGATGGGAGGAATCGAGGGCAGGATGTAGCCGGGCAGCTTGGATTGGGAGACCGAAAAGAAGAGGATGGGGATCAGCGCCCACAGGACCAGAAACTCCGGAAAAGCGTCGCCGGGGCGGCCGGCGCAGGGTTTGCAAGTGGAGAAGTGGCGCGCCCGCCACTCGCAGAACGAGGTCTGGATGCCGTCGATCAGCGCCCGCACCGCGACCACCGTCCAGGGCATCACCGCCAACAGCGCCACCACCAGGTAATACCAGAAGGGCTGCAGATGCTCATAGCGATTAGTGGCAAAGCGCTCCAGATTGTGTTCCAGGAAAAACTCGCGGAAAAACGTGGGATTCTTATACTGCACCGCGATAAACCAGGGCAGAACCATGGCAAAGTAGAGCGCAGCCCCGGGCCACCAGAAGGAGCGCCACAGAATGGACCACTCGCGGCGCAGAAGAGCGAAGGCGGCCACAATCACGAGAGCCAGAAACGGCGCAACCGGCCCCTTGGCCAGCGTGGCCACGCCGGTAAAGAAGTAGATATCGAAGAGCCAGAACTTGGAGTCGGTTTCGTACCAGGCATACCAGCCCAGAAGGCCGATGGCCAAGGGCGCGGCCATCTGCATGTCTGTGGATGCGCCGCGGGCAAAACCCATGATGCCGGCGCAGGCGACGGTGATCAGCGCCGCGTCCAGATGGCCGCCCGGCCGGAAGCGCCGCATATGCAGGTAGATGAGCGCCACCATGATGAAGGCGAAGGTGGCCGAGGGCAGGCGCGCCGTCCAGTCGTGCACGCCGAAGTCCTGGAAGACGAACATCGCCCGCCAGTAGTAGAGCGCCGGCTTTTCCAGCCAGGGCTGGCCGTAGAGGTAGGGAGTGACGCAGGCGCTCAGCTTGCCCTTCAGGGTGTGCGCCGCATCGAAGCGGTCCAGCATCTCGTGCGCGATCTGCGCATAGCGGGGTTCATCGGCTCCCACCAGGCCCAGGCCGGCGCCGCCCGTCAGCGGGGTCTGCCCATAGATCAGAAAGAAGATGGTAAAGCCAAGAAAGACAGCGGCCTCGCGGACGGTGGCCCAACGGGGCAGCCGTCGGCGCCAACTTTGAGGCGAATCCGGAGCGGATGGTTCCTGAATAGTTTCCACTTCCAGCGTTTCTCCAACGGGGCCTTCACGCAGACAGGTAATCCCCGCTCCGGTCAGGTCAATGGGGGGAGCTGACCGGCCTCAGTTTGGGGTCCGCGCATCAATGCAACGCGGAGTTTGTGCTGCGCCTTGACAGGGTCAAGGCTAACAGATTCGGGCGGAATCTCCATAAGCTTATCCGTTCGCTTCTTCTTCCAGCAAGGCCACGCTGGGGCGCAGCAGGGCCAGAATTTCCTCGCGAGCGCGCTCCAGCGGCCCCTCCAGTATGCAGCCGGAGGCGCTTACGTGGCCTCCTCCGCCCAACCGCTCGGCAATCGCGGCCACATTCACATTCCCTTTGCTGCGCAAGCTCACTTGAATGAGCCGCTCCGGCTGCTCGTAGAGAAATACAGCGGCTTCCACCCCGGAGACGCACAAGGCAAAGTTCACAATGCCCTCGCAGTCCTCGTCGACGGCGCCGGCGCGCTCCATGTCCTGGCAAGTCACCCACAGCCAGGCAAGCCGTCCCTCGTGCCGCAGATTGCCCAGCGCCGCGCCCAGCAACAGCAGCTTCGAGGCGGGCGTGGAAAAATACACCTGCTGCGCGATGCTCAGCGGGTCGGCCCCGGCCAGCACAAGCTCCCGCGCCAGAGCGAATGTGGAAGCCTGCGTCCCGCCGTAGCAGAAGCCCCCGGTATCGGTCAGCACCGTGGTGTAAAGGCAGGTGGCCATCTCCGGCGTCACCTGAGCGCCGGCGGCCTTCACCAGCCGGTAGACCATCTCGCCCACACTGGCCACAGACCGGTCAATCCAGTTCAGGTCGGCGTACGCGCAGGCGGTGGCGTGGTGATCGATGTTGACCTGGAAGAACTGCTCCAGGCCGCTCAGCCGGGTGCGTTCCAGCCCATCGCACTCCAGCAGAATCACGGCGTCGTAGGGGCCGTCGACGCGCTGGGCGGTACGAATTCTGTCCGCACCCGGAAGCGCGCGATGGATCTTCGGAACCCGCTCCGCCGTCACCAGGTCAGATTGCTTGCCCAACTGCTCCAGAAACATTCCCATGGCCAGCATCGAGCCCACCGCATCGCCGTCCGGCCTAGTGTGAGAACAGACCAGAAACCGCTCGCCACGGCGCAATACATCGAGAATCTCTTCGATCCGGATCGCCGGCGCGGGATCGGCCGCGGAGCCCGGCATGGGAACGTGCGCCTCGTCCGGCGTGGCGGGCGCTGCGCTCTTCGGATGAAAGGCCAGATTGCGATTGGAATGATCCATGCGTGGCTACTCGACCTGTACCTTTGGCTCTGCCCCGTGAGTCTGCCCAACGGACGCCAGTTGCGCTTGGGTCTTCTGCCGCTTGCGCTGCCGGCCCATCAGTTCTTCGATGCGCGCCTGGAAGCGCCCCGAGCGGTCGGCCAAGAAGCTGAGCTCCGGCACATGGCGCACCCCCATCCGCTCCTTCAGTTCATAGCGGATGTAGCCCTTGGCCGCCTCCAGGCCTGCCACCGTCTCCTCTTCGGCCTTGGCAATGTCCTGGACGGCACTATCGACGGCGACATACACCCGAGCCGACTTGCCGCCGGGATTCAGCGCCACCTCGGTAACATAGCAGAGATTGATGCGCGGATCGACCAGTTCGCCCTCGATGAGCACGCCGATCTCCTCGCGCAGCGTCTCCGCCACCCGGTCCTGATGGTGCTTCCGTCCCCTGTGCTCCGGCATGACCCCCTCCTCGTACGGGGTGAACAATCAGCATAACAGAGGCGCGGCGAAGGGCGTAGTTAATTTGGTCGGGAATTACGCCTCGACAGTCGCAAGGAGCCGGGATTAATGCCAAGAATGTTGTAATACGCTTTTGGGATCGTTGTGTTTGAACAGGACGAAAGGAAGAACATAGCTGCCGAGCCGGTTCACGGGACCACGCAAACCTCAAGGATCGGCGCTGCCGGCATTTGCAAAACGCAAGTGAATTCGGTAGCTTGATTTTGCGGAGAGATTGCGCCGTTGAGCGATCATCCCGCGCCCCAGATTCCACCGTTCACTTCTCCATTCCATTCCCCGAAAGGAAAACAAACGATGAAACTGACCACCCACCTGCACTATGGCGGCAACTGCGCGGAGGCTCTTCGCTTCTACGAAGAGCATCTGGGCGCAAAGATCCTCTTCAGCATGACCTACGAGCAGATGCCGGAGCCGAAAAATATCCCGCCGGGATGCGAGCAGGGCGTTCTCCACGCCAGCCTGCGGATCGCGGACGCAACGATCATGGCGTGCGACGCTCCTTCAGACAGCTTTCAGCCGATGCGCAGCGTCTATCTTGCTCTAGCGGTTGACAGCGATGAGGAAGCGGAGCGCGTCTATGCCCTGCTCTCCGAGGGCGGCGAGATCATCATGCCGATGGCGGAGACCTTCTTCGCCCTCCGCTTCGCCATGCTCCGGGACAAGTTCGGGATCTTGTGGATGCTGATTCACGAACGTCCAATGCCGGCCAGTGCATGAGCAACGCTTCGGAAATTTGCATCGGATAGGGCGCAAGCTGATCCCTGACCCCTGATCCCTGTTTCTCAGCTCTCGATGTAATCCCAGAAGGCGTCGGCGATCTCCGCGCCCAGTTCGTTGGTCATCCGGCGGGCGGCGCGCTCCACCTCTTCGATGAGGCCGTGCAGGTAGTCGCGGGAGCGGGAGATCGCCACCACGCCGATGGTCGCCGACTGCCAGGTCACCGCCTCGTCCATCTCGGCCACCGAGACGTTGAAGCCCTGCTTGAGTTGGTCCTTGAGCGAGCGCACCACCTGCCGCCGGTCCTTGAGCGACTGGGCGTGCTCAATGCGGATTTCGAGCGTCAGTTGGGCGACGGGCATGGTGTCACAGGAGTTACACGGACAGTGTAGGCTGGTTTGCGGCAGACGGAAAAGAATTATTTTGCATTTGTTCGGGAAGTTTTTGGTTTTTTTAGCGGACGACCCTCATGGGACTCCACAGTGTAGACTGCTTCCAAAGCCTTTCTGCCGTAAGGAGCCTGTGGTGAAAGTCGAAAATGCCAGAAACCGTCCCTCAGGGGCTAAAGCCGTTTCTTCCTATCAACCATTTACGGCACGGCTGAAGCCGTGCCCTTTCAAAACCAGACTTTCACCGCAGGCCGTTCGGCCAGAAGGCAACAAGGGGGAAATTGATTGTGAGTCAGATCGTCGTCGATACGAATTTATGCAAGGGAGACGGCGCATGCATAGCGGTGTGCGCGGCCATGGTTCTTGCTCTTAATGAAGAAGGATTTCCCGAGGAGCTTCCAGAGACCCGTTGCATTCTTTGCGGCCACTGCGTTGCCGTGTGTCCCAACGATGCTCTGAAGCACACCGGCCTGCCGCAAGAGGCCTTTTTGCCCGCGTCCAAGGAGCTACCGGCATCGGCGGTGATCGACGGTTTTTTGAACAGCCGCCGTTCGGTGCGGGAGTTCAAGAATCAGCCTGTCGCCCGCGAGACATTGGAGGCGCTGCTGGACGTGGCGCGGCGCGCTCCGACGGCTTCCAACTCCCAGAAGCTGCACTGGATCGTCGTGGGAGGCGGGGAGAAGGTGCGCGCCTTGTCCGCGAAGGCGGTGAACTGGATGCGCGATTCGGGTACCAGTTCCGTTCTGCTGGCGCAGTGGGAAAGCGGATACGACTTTATCCTGCGTGGGGCTCCTACGGTGGTTGTAGCCTGTGCGCCGGAGGATTATGCATGGGGAAAACTGGATTGCGCTATCGCCCTGACCTTCCTTGAGCTGGCGGCGGAGGCGCGCAGCCTGGGCGTTTGCTGGGCCGGTTACCTGACGCGCGTCGCTGCCGTACATGCTCCTTTGCGGCAGGCGTTATCGGTCCCAGAGGGGTACGCCGTCTGCGGCGGCCTGATGCTCGGCGAGCCCAGGTACAAGTATCGGAAGATCCCTCCCAGAAAGCCCCTCAGCGTGCAATGGTTATAGCTCCCTAATCCGCGAACTGCGCCAACTGTTCCGGCGCCGGTCTGGGCGTACACAAGCTCACCACGATCATCGCCGCCACAGCCGCGAAGAGCGCCGGGAAGATGGCGTCGCGGTCGGCCAGGATGTGCGGAAAGAATCCCTTCACCGCAGGCACGTCCCAAGCCAGCGTGACCAGTGTGCCGCTGGCGATGGCCGCCACCGCGCCCCAGGCAGTGACGCGCTTCGAGTAGAATGCCGCCAGCACCACCGGTGTCAGCGCGGCGGAGTAGATCGTATAGGCCCACAGCATCTTTTGCAGGATGCTCTCGGCATAGACCGCCTGGTAGAGCGCCCAGCAGCCCAGCAGCACCACGCAAAGCCGCGAGACAATCAGCACTCGCTTGTTCGACGCCCCCGGCGCAATATAGCGCACGAAAACGTCCTCGACCAGGTTGGTGGCCGGCGAGAACAGGTAGTTCGAGGCCGTCGAAATCACCTTGGCGAAGACCGCGCCCAGCAGCACCGCGCCCATCACCGCGGGCAGCCCGTGGCGGGCCGTATAAGGAATGATCTCGCGCGGATGCAACGCGACCTCGCCGCTGGGGTAGAGCGCCCGGCCGAAGACCGCGATGGCCACGATCAGCGTCTCCAGCAGCACAGTGCCCAGAACCCAGCCGACGACCGAAACACGCGCATCCCGCTCGCTCCGCGCGGAGAAGAACTTCTGGTACATCACCTGATTGCCCAGCATCAGCAGTAAAACCGGCACCAGGAACTCCAGGCCGCGGATCACACCCATCCCCGCCGACTGGCGCACATGTTCGGGGCTCATCCGGTAGTTGCCCAGCACCTGAAAGTACTCAGGCGGCAGCGCGTGGTGCAGCCCCGCCCATCCGCCGGCCTGGAGAAACAGGTAGGGCGCGGCGATGATGCAGATGACCGTGACCAGCGAGCCGATGGCCACGTCCATGTAGGCCACCGACGACATTCCCGCCAGTGCCGTGGTGAGGATGACGAAGACGGCGATGATGTACGTGCCCAGCTCCGGCGTTACCGTGTCGGGAAAGATCAGGTGCAGCACGTCGCCGCCGCCCTTGAACTGGTAACTGGTGATGCCGATGTAGGCAAAGAGGATGGCGATAGTGCCCAGCACCCGCGCCGTCTGGTTGTAGCGGGCTTCCAGCAGATCGGGCAGCGTAAACTGCGCGAAATTGCGCGCGCGCGGCGCAATGAAGTAGATGAGCAGCAGCCCCAGCCAGCCCCCGGCCGGCTGCCAGAGCGCGGCAAAGCCGTTCTTGTAGGCGTTCTCCGCCCCGGCGAAGAGGCTCCCCGCGCCGATCCACGAGGTTAGCAGCGTGAGCACCAGCACCACGGCCGGAAGCGACCGCCCGGCCACAAGATAGTCGGCCTTGGTCTTCACCAGTGAGGTGCGATAGAGCGCCACAGCCAATAGCACTACGACAATGACAGCCAGTACAGCAACATACAAATGAGACACAGGCGGGGCTCCTCGCGCGAATGACCGGGTTCTATGCAGTTTATCGGAAGCGGCCGGCTCCCGGCACAAGCCTCCATTTGACCCCCATGCAAGCAGTTGGTAGATTGTATCTGCGGGGTGGAGCAGCCCGGTAGCTCGTTGGGCTTATCACTCAAAGGTCGCTGATTCAAATCCAGCCCCTGCAACCAAGAAACTCAAGATTCTAAATGGCTTCCGTGATTTATCCGGAGGCCGTTACTGCGTTTGGAAGGAGGGTAGGCATATCTTGGGCAAGGAATTCCTTGTCAAGAAATGCTCCCAGCACCCCGGCAATTTTGATTCGCCGTGCATATCCAACAATATCCAGAGATCACCGCTCTTAATGCACGTTCACTCATCATGAGCCGCCGCCCGCCGCCAATCGCGCAGACCCAGCACCGCGAGCGCGACGAGGAACGCATAGAGCGCAGCCGTCAGCTTCAGGCTCTTATAGACGTATTCGCCGATGTAGACCAGATCCACGGCAATCCAAAGCCACCAGTTAGCGATGTGCTTGCGCGCCGCCCACCAACTGGCTACCAAGCTATAACTCGTCAGCATGGCATCCAGAAAGGGCAGAGCCGTGCCATGAATCTGTTTCATCAAAAAGCCAAGAGCAAAGCCTCCCACAGCGCCCGCCGCCAATCCAGTCAGCAAGCTGCGTGCGGGCAGCCGAACGATGCGCACCTCGCCCTCATCGCGCACACCGCGCCACCAATACCACCAGCCATAAAGCGTGAAAGCTAGAAAGAAAATCTGCAATAGGGCATCCGAATATAAATTAACCCGGTAAAAAACAATCAAGTAAAGCACGTCGGAGATTAACACCACCGGCCAGCAGATGAGCTTGCGGCGCGTGGTAAGCCAGATGCCGGCAACGGTTGTGACGACACCAGCATCCTCCATCCAGTTTGCCGCAAGATAGCTCGCGATTGTTGTCCAGTTCATTACTACCTAACTCCCGGCGACTGGCGTTTGCGCGTCCCTGCCCAACGGCGAATTGCATCCAGCAGCTTAAGACCGCCCGTGCCGCGAAACCAGCGCGCATGACCTATAAGATAATCGACCAAGGCCACGCGCGCCTCATCCTCGGAAAGCAACACGCCGAGAAAATAATCCGCTTCCGTGAGCGCAAACTCCGCGTGGCAGAGAGCGGTCATCGGCGCGAGAGCCGCGGCCTCTTCGTCTGTGAGCGGGCGCACTTGCTCGTAGCCGTCCAGCAGCGCATGCAAATGATCGATGTGTATTGGCACGTCTTCTCCGCGCGCGGAGTCTTGCATCAGCTCAAGCCACTCGACGATATTGCGCTCGATGGCCTGCGCCAGGTCATGCACGGCGTTGGTGCGGTCGGCAAGACCGAAGTCGATGATGGCCACGGTTTGCGCATCGTCGCTGGCATTGCTCCACAGCAGGTTCGAAGCATGCAGATCATTGTGCGTCCATAACGGTTTGAGCTCCGGCAAAAGCGGCAGAAGCTCCGCATGAAACGGCGCAAGCAATTCAAGCGCTTTATCGCAGCTTGCGCGTGTAACAGCAGCATGAGCCAGAGCGGGTCGCGCGGCCAGGTAGCGTTCCATCGCCGCTTTCGGATCTTCAGCCGCAAAAATCGTGAAGCCCGCCACCAGCGGCCGAACCTTGCGGCGCGGCGCGTCAAATCCTGGCGCGGCCAGATGCAGCCGCGCCAGCGCCTCTCCCGCGGAGCGCGCGTGAGCTATGGAACGAAATGGCGTCCACGAGAGCGCGTCTTCATAAATGTCCACGCCGGCGGGCGCTTCATGCACCTCGTAAGTCCATTCTCCGCGCTCGATAGCAGTCTCGCCCGAAGAGGCCGCAAGGACGCGCGGCACCGGCGCGCCGTGCTCGCGCAGATGCTTCATGAAGCGATGCTCTTCAAGTAATCCTTCCCAGTCGCGGACCGTTCTGTAATGGCGCTTGATGAAGACTCGCCCGGTGCGCGTGGCCACCACGCTGGCCGCAGAAAACGGTCGCGGACTCACTGACAAAATCTCGATAGCTTCGCCGCAGTTGGGGAAGTCATCGAGCAGCGCACGCACTTCGGCGAGCGTGAGCGGGGGCCAGTCCGCTTCCACCAGCGTTCCGTCCATGCCGTGCGCCTTTGCGGTTGTGCTCATCGCTCGAGCATCCTTTGCCTTCGCTCGTTCCCCTAGAAAGTGTAGTGCGCCGAGAGCCGTACCGTCGTGGGCGCGCCCAGGTGGATGAAGGTGTCGCCATAACTGGCGCCGGTATCCTTCCAGTAGCGTTTGTCCGTGATGTTATCGGCATAGAGGCGCAGAGTTATATGGCCCTGCTCGCCGCCGGGCGTGTAGCGCGCGTCCAGGTTGAAGAGATTATAGCCGGGCACACTGACCAGGTCGTCGCGCGTGGCTTCCTTGCGGCCAGTGTAGCCCCAGCCGGGCATCAGGTGCAGGCCGCGCGCATGAGGCACCAGCAAATCCGCAAACAGAGCCGTGCGCAGATGAGGCACGTTGATGACTTGCTTGTTATTAAAAGCCGGCGTGCTGGAATCGTCCGAGAGTGCGCGAATAGCCGCCGCCGAGGCCGTCAGCCGCAACCAGTCCGTTACCTTGCCTTCCGCGTTCAACTCAACGCCGTCGTGCGTTTCGCGGCCATCGGATTCAAAGCACAGATCGCCGGAAGCATTGAATACATTTGCCGGGCAAAAACTGTCTGGCGCCTGAATAATTCTCGGATAAAAGAACGGCGCGCGCATATGGAAGATCGCCGTCGTGAGCAAAATTCGCTGGCTCGGCTCATACTTGGCGCCAACTTCGGCCTGGCGGGTCAGGAACGGATCGAGAAACTGGTTGGCGTTATCCATTCCGTACCATGAGGGCGCCTGCGGCCCAAGCGACAGCATCACGCCATAGTTTCCGTAGAGAGTCAGTTCCTTGAGGGGATTATAAGTGACCGCGTATTGCGCCAGCCAGATAGTTTCATTCTTCAGCTTCGGTAAACAGTTGCTCGGAGTCTCGTAGACATTGCCCGGACCCAGAGTGAAATTCGCGCAAGTTGCATACAGGGAATAATTATGGTCGCGCAGGCCGTCGAATCGGCCGCTGGCCAGCAGTTGAATGTGGCCGGGAAGGTGAACGCGGTCCTGCATAACAGCGGAAGACTGGTGATTGTCTTCCCAGAGCCGGCGCGGACCAGCGGATTGTTGCGGAGATTCCATGGGAAATGGCGTGATAGGCTGAAAGATGTTTTCAGAACCGACGTAGGTATATACCGACCCATCCTGAACGATGCCGTCGGAAGAATATGGATTTGCCTGCGTGAAAAAGCCGGGCTGCTGCACGCTGCGCAAGTATAACTCACCGCCGCCGGTCAGGTCGTGCGTGATAGCTCCGGTCTTCAAGCGGCCGGTGACAATCGCCTCGGCCTGCGCGTCGATGCGCAGTTCGCCGGGATCGCGATAGTCATAGATGTCATAGGTACCGTCGGGCGCAAAGAACCAAGGATAGGGAGCCGAGCCGGTATTGCACTCGGCTTCGTTGTAACAGCCATACGCATAAATTACGTTGTCGTCGATCAGCGAATGGCTGTAACTCACTGCGGCGAAGCTCTTCCACTCATGCGGCAGATCGTAGTCCAGCCGCGCGCCGGTGTTGAATGTGTCGAAGGTGTTGGGCTTGGACCATGGCTGCTCGCCCAGCATTGTGGAAGGATAAACCTGGTCGAGATTGGGCACGGTTGTTCCGCCCAGCAACTGATAGCCGCAGACCGAGCGCTCTACCTTGTGCTGGTATTCGAAGTCGCCCTTCAAAATTGCAACCGGGCTAATCTTCCAGTCCGCCGCGCCCGCGCCCATCGCGCGCCAGCCGTTGGCGTCGCTGACATAACTCATGATCTGCTCGCCGGCCACATTCGCGCGCACACCCACCTGCTTGCGGCTGCCGAACAGATGCCCCAGATCGACGGCGCCGTAAGCAGTCCCGCGATGATCGGTGGCCAGATCGGCTGTTTTAATCATCGCTGGCCTCTTGGTCACGTAGTCTACGAGCCCGCCCGCCGAGGCCACGCCGCTTTCCACGCCGGCGATGCCTTTGAGAAACTCGATGCGCTCCTTGTTTTCCAGCGGCACATCCTGCTCGCCGGCGATGGTCATACCGTTAATCTCCAGGCCCGTGGCCAGATCGATGGCAAAGCCGCGAATCTCGTAGTCGCCGTAGTAGCCCACCGGCGCGTAATCCTCGCCAATTGAGGCGTCGTTCTTGACGACGTCGGAGAGCAGGCGCGCGCCCTGATCGGTGAGCAGTTCGCGGGTGACGACTGTCGCCGAAAGCGGCGTCTCCAGCAGTGTTGCGCCGTCCAGAGTGCCCACCGTGACGGCCTCGGGAAGATAATTGTTCTCAGTCTCGCCATGCACCACTACGGTAGTGATCACGCGCGGAATCTTCTGCGCGGTTGCGGCGGGCTGGGTCGCGGTAGGAGGTGGAATAGCGGGCGCGGGGCTTTGCGCGATTGCGCTCAGAGGCACGGCGAGGCAGACGAGCAAGGCAGCGAATGAAACGGCGCGGAGCGGCAGGGCGGCAGTGAAACGAGACATGAATTCCCCTTGTTTGAAGCACCTGAAACAAGAGAACTCACGCGAGGATTCGAAGATGAAGGTTGCCAGAATTGGAAAGCTTCCCACGCCGGTATTATCCGGATCGGGTTCGAGGGTATCTCTCAGCCCCACTTCGTGGAGCACCCCTGTTTCAATGCTTTAATTGGAACACTCCCGGCACGATTTTGCAAGCCGCGTGCTCACGCCGGCTGTCGGCGGCAATGCGCTCGGCGGGAGTCCCGGCAGCCTCCCGCACGGACGCCTATCAATGCACCAGCGCAATCTCAATATGCCGGTGGATGGTGTGCGGCTGCGCGACGCCACACTTGGTCAGCGTTGCATCCTCGCAGGTGCGGCTGCTCGTCACCACGGGGTTGTCCATGGTCGCGGAGAGGATTCTGCCGTCTGCCGTGCTTACGGTGATGGTGACGTCAAAGGTCTCCTTGCCAACTCCTGCTTCGTACTTCCCGTCTTTGGTCTTGGCAACTTCGACCCAGTTGTTCGCTGTATCCGCCACCGGAGCCTGCATCCATTCCGCTGGAAGCTGCAAGTTGAGTTTCGTCGGCGGCACATGGTGAACCACCACCACGGCCGTTTGCTTCACCGGGTCGATCGACTGAAGATTCAGGTCGAAGTCGAATTGATCTTTGCCAACAATCACCCGTGTACCATCCGCCCAGGAGCTGACCTGCGGATTTGGCACGAGAAAGCGATCTCCAGCGTGTTGCAAAAATCCTATTTTATTCATGAGCCACAGGTCTACGTAGAAGGTCATCAGATCCGTAATCGGCCCCACCATCTTGGGGTCCGTTTTGCTTAGATCGGGCATGGAAGGCATCCAGTTGGGATCGAGGGAAAGAGGTTCGCTAAACTGAATCATCGCCGGCGTCAGCATGATGGGCTGGCCGTTGGAGGTCATGCCGGTCCAGTGAAACTCTTCGATAGTACTGCCGCTGACCGTCTTCTTCACTGTGCCGGAGACATCGGCGGTGTAATGCCATTCATCATTGGCTGCAGTCATGTGGTAGTTGAGCATCTCACCGTCGCGATAATGGCGCATGAGAGGGTTGCCACCCGTTGCGGGCGCTTGCGCGGTGGCGAGCGTGGAGGCGAGAAGAACTGCGAGCGTGGTGAACGAGTTTTTCATTATGCTTTCCTCAGGATTCCTTCTGTGAAGAACTGCATTTGTTGGTGAACAACCAGGGTGGTTCCCTGAAAAGGCGGGCCTTCGACGGCCCAAAGAGCCGTCAGTCCCAGTTGCATGGTCTTGAAGCTCAGGACGAGTTGCGGAATGTCGATGCCGGCCTGGAGCAGCCCGCGCTCTTCGAATGTGGCGAAGAGCGACTCAAGCGGCGGATCAACGTACTTCTGCATTTCCACCATGTACGGAAGAAATCGCTCGGTATTCATGAACATCTGCGCCAGAAAGACGCGCACAAAGGCGAAATACGGCTCCTTCAGCCGGAAATGCAGAAGAATGTAATCGGCAAGAATCAAATGCACTGGCCGCTCTCCGGGCTGGAAGCGGGCAATTTCGGAGGCCATGCGCGCCTCCAGATCGGCCATGAACGCCACCACGATGTCCTCTTTAGTGGCGAAGTAGTTGTAAATGGTCCCTTTACCGACATCGGCCGCCAGCGCAATCTCTTCGATGGTTACGGCGTCGAGGCCGCGCCGCGAGAAAAGGTCAATAGCCGCGGACAATATTTGAGCCCGGGCGGCAATCTTCTTCCGTTCACGTCGAGATATGACCATGGTCATTTATGACTATATTCATAATACACTCCTTTTCGTATGTCAAGAAGTATTTTTTCAGAACGCCCAGGCACACATGGAGGCGCATCGCACTCAGTTGCGTGTATGTTGCATACCGAAGTAAACAGGAAGGCTTCCCGCGCAGATTCAAGGCAGGGAACTCTCTAGGACTATCTGGGTGTGTGCCCCACGAGCTGCGTTACCGCGACAGCACCCGGCTCAGATCCTGGCGCTTGGCGGCAACCTCATTGACCGTGTCCTGCACCTTGACGAGGACGTCCTGCACCTGGTCGATATAGCCGGGAAGCGCATTCCACCAGGAGCGCAGCGTCTGCTGCTGATCGAGCAGGGCCAGGGCCGTGCCCGAGGCGGCGGCCACCATTCCGGCGCGGCGCTCGCCTGCCAGCAGCAGCAAACCGGCTGTCACAAGGGTTCCACCGGCCGCAAATCCGATCCAGTTCATGGTTTCGGATTCGACGATCTCCGGCGTTGCGGGAAAATCAGTCACTGGCTGGGAAAGCGGAACTACCACCATCTTGTCTCCTTCTGCCCGGACCGCGGTCTCGGGATCGGTGCATCCAGTATCACCCTAAATCGCCGCCCGTGCCTAGAATAATCAAAGCCTGCCGGCAAACTGTGGGTTGCCTGCAACCTCAGTCCAGGTCAAACTCACGAAACGGCTTGCCGTCGGGGGCGTCCTTGGCCTTGCGCAGCGCCTCGGCAAACTTCTTCTCGAAGAGGTCTTCCTTGTTCTTCTCCGCCTCAACCGACTGGCGGAAGATCGACTCCTTGCGCTCATCCTGCTCGCGCATGGCCTTGGCCGCCGTCTCCAGGTCCTCAAACATCCGCTTGCGCGGTGCCGGAGTATGGCTCACCATGAGACCGGTGGCGCCGTCCACCTTGATCATCGCCCCGCAATCCGGGCATGCTATCTCGAAAATCTTGTCCTTCTTCTTGGCCATTTCGTTTCTTGGAGAATTGTAAGCGCTGCGGCGCGGCTTGCATAGGGGGTACTCCAATGGCAAAAGACTTCTGCAACTTTTTTCGAACCTTACACACTTTTCTATGCATACAATCGAGCATATGCTTCTCATCGCGGCACTCACGGAACTGGGAGTCTGCTGGATCGCCTGGTCCCTTGCCTTCATCAAACCCCGCAAGCAGGCATCCGGACAGAAGGAAGCAGCCAGCACGCCGGTCTCCCGATGGGGCATCGCTTTGGTCATGGCCGGCTTCGCTTTTGCATGGGCCTATGTGCGGCCAGTGGAGTTTCACAAGTCCGCGCCGGCGCTCATCGCTTCTATGGTTCTTGGCCCCCCCTCGGTAGCTCTCGCCTGGGCCGCCACGCGGTCCCTGGGCAAGCAATGGCGCTACAAGGCCGCACTCAACCAGGATCATGAACTCATTCAGACCGGCCCCTACCGCTGGCTTCGCCATCCCATCTACCTATCCATGCTGGGCATGCTGATTTCAACTTTGGCCGCCTGGACCTGGTGGCCCATGGCGCTGGGCTCGGCGATCGCGTTTCTGACGGGAACCGAAGTGCGCATCCGCGCCGAAGAACGCCTGCTCGCCGAACACTTTGGCGCCTCCTTTACCGCATACCGCATGCGAACCTACGCCTACCTTCCTTTTATCCGGTGAATCTACCACGTTCTACTCGTTGAAGAATGAGCTGCTTCTATTAACCTGCAGGAAATGTACATCATGTACGCTTTATAACGTACATTGTGGTACACTCTTCCTATGGAAGTTCCTATCACCCAATTTCGCCGGGAGATCTTCTCGCTCACCAATCAAGCGCTGCAGGGCGGAGAGGTCTGGTTCACGCACAAGGGCCGCCGCCTCAAGATCGTCCCGGAGGGCAAGCCCGTCGACCGCCTCAGCCGGATCACGCCGATGGAGGTCATGGTTGACCCCAATTTCGATATGAATGATCCAGCTTTCAAGGCTGAGTGGCTGGCCGAGATGGAAGCGGAGTGGGAGAAAGACTGGGCCAGCCTTTGATTGCCTATCTCGACTCTCACATTGTCCTTTGGCTTGCGGCGGGCAACGTCAGTCGTCTGAGTTCCAAAGCGCGAGGCCTGCTTGGCAGGTCAGAGCTGCTGCTCTCCGCCATGGCCTACCTCGAACTCGAATACCTTCACGAGCTCGGACGAACGAGGTTTACCGCCCGGGATCTACTCAAGAAGGTCAAACACGAAACCAATCTGAGCCTCTGCGATCTACCGTTTGCAACCATCGCAGCCGCCGCCCTCGACGAGAAGTGGACCCGCGATCCCTTCGACCGGCTCATCGTCGCCAACGCCAAGGCCAACGGCTTTGCCTGGCTCATCTCCTCCGACGAATCGATCCGTCAGCACTATCCGCGCGCCGTCTGGTGAGCCAGGAAGGTCAGGCAACGGGCAAAGGTGAACGTCCTGTCGCCAACCGTGCCCCAACCGGTCTGCGCATATTCATTCTATCCACCAAGTCCGTAAAATAATCTTCAATATTCTTCTTGACAGAATATTCTTCCCGGATTATGTTTAGATTGTTGTCTAATTAGTCAGAGGTCTAATTACACCATGAGCAGCAACGAAGCATTCAAAGCGCTGGCTGACCCCACCCGGCGGGAGATTCTCGCCCTGCTGCGCCGGGGCGAGATGACCGCCGGCGCCCTGGCGGAAAAATTCGACATGACCAAGCCCTCCATGTCGCACCATTTCACCGTATTGAAGGAAGCAGACCTGATTACCAGCCGCCGCGAGGGCCAGCAGATCTGGTACGGGCTGAATACCACCGTGGTCGAGGACCTGATGGCCTGGGCCATGGGCCTGATCAACGAGGGCAACAAGAAAGGAGCGAAAAGACAATGACACGCAAGGTTTTTTTCTTCGAAATTCTACTGATTGCGGCGGCGCTGGTCGCCACGGCAGTCCTGTATCCACATTTTCCGGTCAGGGTTCCAATTCACTGGAGTTATCGCATGGAGCCGGACCACTTCGGTCCCAGGTGGACGCTCTATCTCATCGGCCCCGGCTTCATGGCCGCGGTGATGCTGATGACATGGCTCTTCCCCTGGCTCTCGCCCAAGCGCTTCGAGATCGACAGTTTCTGGCGAACCTACCATCTGGTGATGCTGCTGTTCTTTGGCATAATGGCTTATTTGTACGCCGTGATGCTGTGGGCGGACTGCGGGCGCTTGATCGATCTGGGCCGGGCAATGCTTTGCGGAGTCTGTCTCTTCATCGCTCTCTTCGGCAATGTGATGGGAAAGTTGCGCAGGAATTTCTATCTTGGAGTCAGAACGCCGTGGACGCTGGCCAGTGAGCGCGTCTGGAATGCCACGCATCGCTTTGCAGCCAAAACCTTCGTGGCGGGCGGCCTGGTTGGGTTGGTGTTTTCGATTGTTGGCCTCTTTTCCTGGGCAATCCTGGCTACGCTGGTTGGAGCTCTTGCGCCTGTGGTATATTCGCTGGTGATTTACAAACAACTGGAAAGGCGCGGCGAGATCGATGACGGTCTTTCCCGCGAGCAGGGAGAACGAGGATGAATCGCATCGCAGGAACACTGGCGCTGATCGCGCTCGCGGCAACCGCCTGTTTTGCCCAGGCCAAGAAAGAGGAAACGCCCAAGCCCGCGCAGTCGATCGCCGAGCTGAAGCAGCAGTTGGAGAAGATTCTCAGCGACACGCATACGCCCGGAGTTTCGGTCGCCATCGTGCATCGCGACGGTCCGGAATGGGTTACCGGCCTGGGCAAATCGGACGTGGCGACGAATCACGCCACCACCGGTGAGACGCTCTTTCGCATCGGTTCCACCTCCAAGGCCTTTGCCTCGCTCTCCATCCTCAAGCTGGCGAATGAAGGAAAGTTATCCCTCATGGACCCGGTGCACAAACTCGTGCCCGAGATTTGGTTTGAGAATCGCTGGGAGGCGACAGACCCGGTGCGCGTCGTGGACCTGCTGGAACATACCACCGGATGGGATGATCTGCATATGCGCGAATATGCCAAGAACGCCAAAGGCATGACTCTGCGCGAAGGCCTCGATTATGACCACCACTCGCGCGCCTCCCGCTGGCGGCCAGGTACGCGGATGTCCTATTGCAACTCCGGGCCTCCGGTCGCCGCTTACATCGTTGAAAAGATCACCGGGCAGCGCTTTGAGGATTATGTAACTCAGAATTTCTTTCTGCCCATCGGCATGAAGACAGCCACTTACTTCGAGCAGCCATCGCCGCAGTTGACCACTCTCTATCATGGCGATGGAAAATCTCCGTACCCTTACTGGAATATCATCGAGCGCCCCGCCGGAGCCATCAATGCCTCGGCCAAAGACATGGCCGCGTATGTGCAGTTTTATCTCAATCGCGGCGCGGCAGGCGGCGCACAAGTCATCCCCTCAGCCTCCATTGACCGCATGGAAAACCCGACTCGAACCTGGGAGGCGCAAGCGGGTTTGAAGGCCGGTTATGGCCTGAGTAACTACACCAGCGTTCACGATGGCTTCGTCTATCACGGTCACAATGGCGGCGTGGACGGCGGACTGACAGAAATGTCCTATCTTCCGGAGTACGGCGTTGGCTATTTCTATAGCATCAACTCCGCCAATGGCGCTGCCTTCGGCAAGATCGGCGACGCGATTCGCACATACGTTACGCGGAACCTCACTAAGCCGGCTGTGCCCGCCGCCGGGCAGTTACCCGCCAACGCGCAGGAGTGGGCGGGCTGGTACGAAGCCGACGCGATACGCATGAAGATGCAGGAATTCATTGCGCCATTGGCCATGCAATATCTGCGCTTCAAGGACGGCGAGTTGCAGTTTTCGTCCTATGGGCTGTCGAAGCAAACCTTCATCCCCGTCAGTGGCCTTCAGTTTCGCTACAAACCTGAAAAGGGACCGGCCGAACCGATTGCCACAGCTGCGCTGATTGCGCCCAACGCCGACGGCCGGTTTGTCTTTATCGGTACGACTTACAAGCGCATTCCCGCATGGCTGGCATGGAGCCGCATTGCGCTGACGGTCTGGTTTTTGCTTGCCTTCGTCTCGATCCTCCTCTATGCGCCCTTCTGGATCTTCGGCGGACTCATCAAGCGCCGCCGCCGCCCAGTTGAGCGCATGATGCGCCTCTGGCCGCTGATTTCCGTTCTCAGCCTGCTGGCATTTATTGGTCTCGTTATTCTCACAGGCAGTGACGCAATCGCACGCCTGGGGAACCTGACGTTCTATTCCTTCGGACTCACCGTTACCACGCTGCTCTTTGCCGCGGCCTCGCTGGCCGGCGCAGTTACTTTGTGGCGGGCGCGGAAGCAGGAGATACGCGCGAGCGTCCGCTGGTATTCGATCGCAGTCACAGCCGCGCTGCTGATCGCGGTGGTGTACCTGGCCTGTTTTGGCGTGATCGGCATTCGCACCTGGAGCTAGGGCAGAATGGCCGGAGTTATTCGGATTTTCTTTTGTCCTGAACGCATCCTGGATTTGATCTCGAACATAAGATGATTCCAGGATGCACGATGGTCTCCGCAATACGCCACGCACGGAAAGATCGAGGCAAGTAATGATTTTCGATTACGTTGTCATGCCGGCCATTTTTTTTCCTGGTCGGAACTCTGTTTGTGTGGCTGAGCGTTCGCCGCATGATTTCGCTTTCTCAAAAACCATTCCGGCTTTGGCGGAAGATTGCCGAGCGCATCGTTCTCTCCCTGGTTGTACTGTTTGCGGCAATTCTGGCCCTAAGCAGCGCTTACAACGCGATTGCCATGGAAATCTTCTGGGCAACCCATCCGGCTCCGGGCTCTTTTTTACCAGGTGAATGGCCATACGATGCATCTTTACTGCACTGGGAGCGGCTCGCCAACTATCGTGCTTGAAGCGGGCTGGGGAGTTTCAACCCCGGTGGTGGGTTGGGGCAACTTTCAACCGGATCTGGCCAAGATCACCCGCGTCTGCTCCTATGACCGGGCGGGCCTGGGGTGGAGCGAGCTGCAGCCGGGCCCGGGCGACGCCGACCACACGGCCGCCAACCTGCATGTGCTGCTCGCGCAGGCTGGAGTTACAGGCCCGATTGTGCTCTTGTCCCACTCGTGGGGCGGAATCTACGTGCGCGATTACCTGACGCACTATCCGGCCAATGTGCAAGGCCTCATTCTCATGGATAGCTCAACACCCGATCAGAACAAGCGCTTTGCGGCAGTTGTCGGCCCACAGGATAATTCGCACATGGCCCTGATCATCCGGGTCGCCCGCTTGGCTTACAGCGCGGGCATTCCCCGCCTGTTCGGTATATGCAAGCCGGTCGCCGGCTGGGAGGTTCGCACCGCCAGGGAGCTCGGCGAAGATTCATGCCGCAGCCATTTTGATGCGCTCGTGAACGAGTACAACAATTTTGACGCATCGAGCGCGGAGACCCTGCACAGCGAGCCATTCGGCGATTTGCCGCTCCTGATCATCTCCCACGATCCTGCCGCGGGCGCAGCCCCCAACGAGCCGCCCGAGGCGCGCAAGCTCGAAGCTCTCGCTGCTCAGATGCAGGAGGAACTGAAGCAGCTTTCCACTCATAGCCTGAGAATCATCGCCAAAGGCAGCGGGCACGAGGTGCATACCGATCGCAAAGCTCTGGTCCTGAGTCAGGTTCAGCTCTTCATCGCGCAGTTGCGCGGCACTGCTCCGCAGCCCACTAACTACGGCGCGACGGTCACGGAGTAACACCCGCCACGCAGGGGAGTTGGCAATCGATTCACCGGAAAAAATGGAACAGCGAGAAGAACTCCGACGTATTCTTTTTTGCAGTCAAAAGGAGAATGATGAGAATTCTTTTCATTTCAAAAATCGCCATCTTGGCATTTGCCGCATTGGCCCTTTCACCGCTCAGCCATGCACAGACCTCAATCGCCGGTGATTGGCAGGGAACGCTGGTATCGCCCGGTCCGCAGTTCCACCTGCTTTTGCACATCGCCGCGGCCAAGGACGGAAGCCTCTCGGCGACGCTTGACAGCGTCGATCAAGGCGTCAGTTTTCCATTGACCACCATCTCGCTCAAGGATTCCAAGCTCGACTTCACCGTCGACCCAGCTCATATCTCCTATGAAGGCACGGTCAACAAGGATGCGACGGAGATCGACGGCACTTTTACGCAAGGCCAGCCACTGGAACTCAATTTCAAGCGCGCACCCGAGCTGACGGCTGCGCCCAAGCCCGCCGCTCCCTCGGAGATCGATGGCACATGGCAGGGCACGCTGGATGCCGGCGCGCTCATGCTGCGTATCGTCTTCAAGATCGTCAACACGCAGGAAGGGCTGACGGCCCAGATGCAGAGTCCCGATCAAAGCCCGGCCTGGATCGCCGCGTCCTCGGTGAGCCGCAAGGACAGCGCGCTGACCATCGACCTCAAGGGAATTGGCGCGAAGTTTGAGGGCAAGATCAGCGCGGACTTAAGTTCCATGGATGGCACATTCACGCAGATGGGCTCTCCTTTGCCGCTGGCGCTGAAGCGAATCAAGGATCAATCCGCAGTGGAGCCGCGCCGTCCACAGAACCCGGTCAAGCCCTATCCCTACCGCGAAGAAGATGTGACGTACACCAACAAGGCGGCGGGCAACACGCTCGCCGCCACGCTCACCATTCCACCGGGCAAGGGGCCGTTTCCCGCTGTGCTGCTGATCGTCGGCTCGGGACCGCACGACCGCGACGAAACCGTCTTCGGCCACAAACCGTTCCTGGTTCTTTCCGACTACCTCACCCGCAAGGGTATCGTGGTGTTGCGGGCCGACAAGCGCGGCATAGGCAAGTCCACGGGGGACCTCGCCAGTGCCACCACCGCCGACTTTGCCAGCGACGCGGAAGCGGGCGTGGCCTATCTGAAGTCGCGTCCTGAGGCCGACCCGCGCAAGATCGGCCTCATCGGCCACAGCGAGGGCGGAGTCGTTGCACCCATGGTGGCCGCCTCCGACCCCGGCGTTGCATTTATCGTGATGATGGCCGGCGATGGCGTGCCGGGAGACCAGCTCGTCGTGGAACAAACGCGCCTGCTCGCCGAAGCCGCCGGAGCGAGCAAGGAAAAGGCAGCCGAAAACGCCGACCAGGAACGGGAAGTGCTCGCGCTGGTGGTATCAGAAAAGGACGCGGCGGCGCTCGACAAGAAACTGCGCGAGAAGCTTGCGGCCGATGGAATGCCGGAGGCCCATATCGGTCCATCGATCAAGGCGCTCACGTCGCCGTGGTTCCGCTACTTACTCACCTACGATCCGGCGACGGCTTTGCGCAAGGTCGCCTGCCCGGTGCTGGCTATGAACGGCTCACTCGACCTGCAAGTTCCGCCCGCGCAGAATCTGCCCGCCATCAGGAAAGCCTTAAAAGACGGCGGAAACAAGCATTACGAAGTGGATGAGTTACCGGGACTGAACCATCTCTTCCAGACGGCAAAGACCGGCTCTCTGCGCGAATATGGAGAGATTGAAGAGACCATCTCTCCAGTGGCGCTGGACAAAATCGCCGGCTGGATTCTGAAGCAGTGAAGGACTCACTCGATTCCAGGAAAATGAAAAGGCCCCGCTCCCATGAGCAGGGCCTTTTTCTGCGATTTGTTAGTCTGTCGATCTGTCTCAGTGTTTTTCCGCCGCGGAGGCGATTTTGGCTTCGGCTTCACTGATGACGCGGAGAGCCTCGGTGTAGGCGTCGGCGCTGTCGCCGGCTTCGTCCCATTTTTTGTGGCCGCGCGCCAGTTGCTCATTGGCGCGGCTTACGTCAATCTCCTCGGGCTTGAGAGCGTCACTGGCCAGGATGGTGACGCGGTCGCCCAGCACCTCGGCAAAGCCCCAACTGACGTTGTAGCGCTGCACGCTCTCCGGGCCGCCGGAGGTAAGGTCCGCCCCGGTGTGGATGATGACGTCCCCGGCGCCCAGCTCGGCCACCAGCGGCGCGTGGCCGTAGAGCACCTCGAAGTAGCCATTCTTCGCCGGCAGCTCGACCGCAGCCGCCGCATGATCGAAGAAGATGCGCTCGGGAGTGACCAGCCGCACGCGGAGTTGGTTTGTCTCTTCTGCCATAGTTTCCTTCAGTAGAGCTATCAGCTATCAGCTTTCAGCCGTCAGCAAAGACCTGCTGAGAGCTGAAAGCTGAGAGCTAATCACACACTCGCCTTCAGCTTCTCGGCGGTCTCCAGCACTTCTTCAATCGCGCCCTTCATGTAGAAGGCCTGCTCGGGGATGTCGTCGTACTTGCCCGAGATGATTTCTTTGAAGCTGCGCACCGTGTCAGCCACCTTCACGTATGCCCCCGGAATGCCGGTAAACTGCTCGGCCACGTGGAAGGGCTGCGAGAGGAATTTTTGCACCTTGCGGGCGCGGGCCACGGTGAGCTTGTCTTCTTCCGAAAGCTCGTCGATGCCCAGAATGGCGATGATGTCCTGCAAATCCTTGTAACGTTGCAGAATCTTCTTCACGCCCTGGGCCACGTCGTAATGATCCTGGCCGACGATGCGCGCGCTTAAGATGCGCGAGGTCGAAGCCAGCGGATCGACGGCGGGATAGATGCCGAGTTCCGAGAGCGGACGGCTCAGCACGGTGGTTGCGTCCAGGTGGGCGAAGGTCGTGGCCGGCGCCGGGTCGGTCAAATCGTCAGCCGGAACGTAGACGGCCTGCACCGAGGTGACAGACCCTTTGCTCGTCGAAGTAATGCGCTCCTGCAACTCGCCCATCTCGGTGGCCAGGTTGGGCTGGTAGCCGACAGCCGAGGGCATGCGGCCCAGCAGCGTCGAAACCTCAGACCCCGCCTGCGTGAAGCGGAAGATGTTGTCAATGAAGAGCAGCGTGTCCGAGCCTTCCACGTCGCGGAAGTACTCGGCGACGGTGAGCGCGCTCAGCGCCACGCGCAGGCGCGCTCCAGGCGGCTCGGTCATCTGCCCGTAGACCAGCGCGCACTTGGAGTTGGCCCAGTCGCCCGGCTTAATCACGCCCGACTCGGTCATCTCCAGCCACAGGTCGTTGCCCTCGCGGGTGCGCTCGCCCACGCCGCCGAAGACCGAGTAGCCGCCGTGGTTCTTGGCCACGTTGTTGATCAATTCCATGATGACCACGGTCTTGCCCACGCCGGCGCCGCCGAAGAGGCCTATCTTGCCGCCCTTTAAAAACGGCTGAATCAGGTCGATGACCTTGATGCCGGTCTCGAACATCTCCTCGTGGGTGACCTGCTCGTCGAAGAGCGGCGCTGGCCGGTGAATGGGCATGCGCGACGTTTCGCCGATGGAGCCCAGTTCGTCCACCGGATTGCCGATCACGTTGACAATGCGGCCCAGCGTCTGCTTGCCCACAGGCATGCTGATAGGGCCGCCGGTGTCGATGGCCTTCATGCCGCGCACCATGCCGTCGGTGGCTTCCATGGCCACGGTTCTGACGCGCCCCTCGCCCAGGTGCTGCTCCACTTCGAGGATCACGTTGATGGGCGTGGGCACGGTGAAGCCCTCGCTGACAACGCGCAGCGCCTGATAGATGGGCGGCATCGTCGCTTCTTCAAACTGCACGTCCACCGCGGGACCGGAGACCTTGATTACCTTGCCGATATTCTCTGCCATTTTTCTGCCTTTTCGATACAAAGCTTTCAGCTATCAGCTTTCAGCTTTCAGTTTTTACTTCCTCAATTACTGCTTGTGTTCCTCTTGGAAGACCGTTTCACCGCGAAGAAGCAAAAGGCTGATAGCTGAAAGCTGACGGCTGATAGCTGTTTCCTACTGCGCCGCCGCCCCGCTGACAATCTCAATGATCTCCTTGGTGATGGCCGCCTGGCGCACGCGGTTCATGTGCAGCGTGAGCGCGTCGATCATATCCGAGGCGTTGTTGGTTGCCGAATCCATCGCTGTCATGCGCGCCGCATTCTCCGCGGCCACCGACTCCGTCATAGCGTGGTAGAGCATTGACGAAATGTACTGTGGAATCAGCCCCGCAAACAATTCTTCCGAAGGCTGTTCGTAGATGTAGTCCACCTGAGCGGTGCCGAACTTCTTGGCTTCCTCGTCGGCCTCGGTGGTGTCGACCGCCTCAATCTCAATGCCCGCGCTGAGAGCGGCCTCGGCCATGCGCTCGCGCTCCTCTTCGGTTGGTTCCACCGCGCCCGCAATCTGCGGAATGCCGATCTTCATCAGCGGAAGCAGCTTCTCCACCACCAGCCGCTGAGCAATCACCGATTTGAATTCGTTGTAGACGATGTAGGCGGCGTCGATCTCCTCGTGAATGTAGCGGGCGATCACATTCTGCGCCAGCTCGAAGACGCGGCTTTGTTCCAGCTTCAGCAGCATTCCCGGATGGTCGCCGGTGACTTCAACTTTGTCTTTGCGTTCACGCACTTTAACGGTATTGCCATTCTCATCGGTCTGCTCACTGTAAACGGCCACCGGATAGCGCCGCCGCATCAGGTCGCGCGCCTTGCGGCCCACCGCCTCCACGTCAATCTCCTTGTTCGTGTTGCCGGCGATGAACTGGAAGGCCGTCTTGAGGATGTTGGCGTTGAAGGCCCCGGCAAAGCCCTTGTCCCCGCTGATAACAACCAGCAGAATCCGCTTCTCCGTGCGCGTGGCAAAGAGCGGATGGCGCAGGTTGCCGGTCTGCTCGTCAAAGATATCCACGCGCCGGGTCAGCGACTCCAGCACACTGGTGATCATCCTGGCGTAGGGGCGAGCCGCGAGCGCCCGCTCCTGCGCGCGCCGCAGCTTCGCCGCCGCCACCATCTTCATGGCCTTGGTGATCTGCCGCGTGTTTTTCACGCTGCGTATGCGCCGCCGTAGATCGAGTACGTTTGCCATTGTCCTAGCTCTCAGCCCTCTGTCAACTTACTTCGCCGCCAGCTCCGCCTTGAAATTTGCCGCGTATTCCTTCATCGCCGCGTTCAGCTTGCCGCGCATATCGTCGTCGAGCGCCTTCTTCTTCGTCAATTCCTCGATCAACGCCGTCTGCGCGGAGTCAAAGTACTTGTAAAGTCCGACCTCGAAGGCGCGAATGTCGCCGATCTGGAAATCGTCCAGATAGCCCTGCGTGCCGGCGAAGAGCGCCACCGTCTGCTGCTGCCAGGTGAGCGGCTGGAACTGCGGCTGCTTGAGCAGTTCCGTCAGGCGCGCGCCGCGGTTGAGCTGCTTCTGGGTCAGAGGGTCAAGGTCCGAGCCGAACTGCGCAAAGGCCGCCAGCTCGCGGTACTGCGCCAGATCGAGCTTGAGCGTGGCGCCCACCTGCTTGACCGCCTTGATTGCCGCCGAGAAGCCTACGCGCGAGACCGAAAGCCCCACGCTGACCGCCGGACGCACGCCGGAGTTGAAGAGATCGGTCTCCAGAAAAATCTGTCCGTCGGTAATCGAAATAACATTGGTCGGAATGTAAGCCGAAACGTCGCCGGCCTGGGTCTCGATCACCGGCAGCGCGGTCAGTGAGCCGCCGCCCTTGGCGTTGCTCATCTTCGACGAGCGCTCCAGCAGGCGCGAATGCAAATAGAAGACGTCGCCGGGATAGGCTTCGCGGCCCGGCGGACGGCGCAGAAGCAGCGAAATCTCGCGGTAGGCCATGGCGTGCTTGGAGAGATCGTCGTACATCACCAGCGCGTGCTTGCCGTTGTCGCGGAAGTACTCGCCGATGGCTGTGGCCGCGTAGGGCGCGATGTAGAGCATCGGCGCGGGTTCCGAGGCCGAGGCGGCTACGACGACCGTGTGCCCCATCGCGCCGGCTTCGGTGAGCGTCTGCACAACCTGCGCAATCGACGACCGCTTCTGCCCAACGGCGCAGTAGATGCAGATCAAATCGTTCTTGGCGTTGTTGATGATGGTGTCCAGCAGCACTGCCGTTTTGCCGGTCTGGCGGTCGCCGATAATCAGTTCGCGCTGGCCGCGGCCTATGGGAATCATCGCGTCGATGGCCTTGAGGCCGGTCGCCATCGGTTCGCGCACCGGCTGGCGGTCGATGATGCCGGGAGCCAGCCGCTCGATGGGCAGAGACTGCGTCGAGGCGATGGGCCCCTTGTCGTCGATGGGCTGGCCCAGCGCGTTCACCACGCGGCCGATCATGCCCTCGCCCACCGGCACGCTCAAAATCGTTCCTGTGCGCTTGACCTCATCGCCCTCGCTCAACTCGGTGTAGTCGCCCAGAATCACCGCGCCCACCGAATCCTCTTCGAGGCTCAGCGCCAGCCCGGCAATACCGTGCGGAAAGCTGAGCAACTCGCCAGCCATCACCTTGTCCAGCCCGTGCAGCCGGGCAATTCCGTCGCCCAGCGAAGTGATGGTCCCGACTTCGTCCACCTGGACCTTCGAGTCGTAATTCGCGATCTGCTCGCGAAGAAGTTGCGTAATCTCGTCTGCCTTGATCTGAGCCATTTCTGTCCTTTGCGGGACTAGTTCCTATTCCCTAGTCCCTTAGTCCCTGGCTCTGGTCGCTATCCAGCGACCAAAGCTTCCTTCAACCGTTCCAGCCGTCCGCGGACAGAACCGTCATACACCGTGGAACCGATGCGTACCACAGTTCCGCCGAGGACGGAGGTATCCAACTTGAAAGTTGTCTGAATCTCTGCGCCGGCCAGCTTGCCGACTCCGGCCACCAGCGTAGCGCGGTCCTGTTCGCTGAGTTGGCGGGCGGTCGCAATCTCCACGGAGCGAATGCCCTGCCGCTCCCGCATCTCCGCGCGCCAGGCCACAATGACCTCGCCCACTTCGCCGATGCGGTCGTTGTTAATCAGCACCGCGAGCAGGTTGCGCAGTTCCTTCAGCAACCCCAGCTTCTCGTTCATCTTGTCCAGGACGGCCACTTTTTGCGGGTTGGCAACAGCCGGGTTGACAAACAGTTCGCGCAACTCGGTGCTGCCATTCCATGTCGCTAGAAAGTCGTCCAACTGCCGGTCGAGCGCGGCGGCGTCCAGCTTCTGCTGAGCCACCACGTCGGCAAAGGCGCGCGCGTAACGCGCAACAAAGGCTGCCATCTACTTCTGCCCTCCCTTGGCCGCGCTTATACCAGAGTCGCCTAAAAACTCTGCGATCAATGCGCGGTCGGTCTCCGGCGTGAAGGTCAGTTGCTGGACGGCCTGGTCGATGGCCAGATCGGCGGCAAAGTGGCGCAGCGAACGGCGGGCCTGGGCGGCGGAAGCTTCAATCTCCTGCTCGGCGGCGGCCACGATGCGCGTGCTTTCATCAACCAAAGTGGACTTGATGCGCGCTTCGTCCTGCTTGCTTTCCTCATCCACCTGGGCGCGAATCTGGGCAATCTCCCCGTCTAGGCCGGCGAGCTTGGCTTCGATGGCGCCTAGCCTTTCGTTGGCCTGCGCGGTCGCCTTGCGGGCTGCATCAAGGTCTGCGCGCACCTTCTCGCCGCGCGTGTGCAGCAGCTTGGGCAGAACTTTGGCCAGAGGAACGCCGATCAGCAGCACAACGATGCCGAAGTTAAGGAAATCGAAAAGGTTGGCCGTCGTCTCCACGCGCAAATGAAACGTCCGGGCCGTCCACTTCACCACCGGGCCTTCCAGCCGGAAGACGTTGTTCTGCTCCTCCTGCGACTTAACGACTTCGCTTGGCGCCGAGGCCTGCGCCGGCTGAACCGCCGGCGCCGATTCCTGGGCCGCGAGCCGCAAGGGCATAGCCGTCAAGCCAATGACGATCGCCGCCATTAGGGCAAAATGAAAAACCAAGGTTAAACGCGAGGACGGCATGAAATCTGGCATAAAATCTTTCAACGGGAACCCCCGGCGGCCACGGGCAGAACGGCGTGCACCACCTGGCGAGCCAAATCCCCGGCGGAGGCCTGAATCTCTTGTCTAGCCAGCGCGGCCTCAGCATCGAGCGCCGTCTTGGCCTGGCTCACCTTGAGCGCAGCTGCCTTGCGGGCCACCTCCAGCGCCGCGTCTCGCTCGGCATTCCATTGCTTGATGCGCGCCTCGCGCAACTTGAAGACCTCGCCGCGCGCCAGTCGCAGCTTCTCGGCGTACTCGGCCGCCCGGGCTTCGGCCAGGGCCAAGGCCTGCTGCGCGGCTTCGATGGCGCCCTCGGTGCGGTCGCGGCGGGCTTGAAGGGTTTTGGTGAGCGGCCCCTGCACCAGGAACTGGTAGCTGAGAACCAGCACGATAAAAAGCAGCATCGTGGGTACGGCGCCAAGAAAAAGCGTCCCGAGTTGTTGAAAAATCACTTGCATGCTGGTCCGATTTGTCCAGGTTGCACGGGTTGTTCTAGCGGTCCGTGTACTCCGTTTGTCTCAGGTGGAACCCTTTTTTGTAACAGGAGCGGACCCTCAAGTCAACGAAAACGGCCCCTATTTTGGGACTCCCGTGACGGTTGTCACTTTGTAGGAAGAATTATCCAAGAAAGAACTTGATTTCATCCAAAACAGGCCTAGACTTAGGGTATCACCTAAGACCCGGTCCAGGGTCCAGCGGGCTGCAGGCTTCAGGAAGTACGTCCACTCCCGAGCTAGCAGCCCGCCTCTTACTTTTTACAGTTCTCAGTTTCCAGTTCTCAGTTCCCAGTTCTCAAAGCCCTGACCCCTGAAAAACTGACATCCTGAACGGAGTTGGGCGCGTTTTTTGCGCCCAACGTAGTCGAAGGACCTGCGTTTTCATTTGTGAAATGTGTGGGAACCCTCGAACCCTCAGCAGGACGCCCTACGGTTTCGCCGCCGCCTCCGGCGTCAGCAGCCCCTGCGCGCGCAGCCAGATTTCCAGCAGGTTGGGCCATTGGTCCAGAGCTGCATCGCCCTTGCCGAAGCCCGTCCCGTGGGGGCCGTTCGCGAAGATGTGCGCCTCGGCCGGCACCCCGGCTTTGACCAGTGCCTCATAAAAGCGCAGCCCTTGCTCCACCGGAACCGTCTGGTCGTTGAAGGTATGGAACCAGAAGGTGGGCGGCGTCTCCCTGGTGACAAACAAATCCGGAGAGTACGCGGCCCGCAGCGCCTCGCACGTGTCCATCAGGTTGAAGAGCTTGCAATAGCTCAGGTGGCTGGTATCGCTGCTGATAGCGCCAATCCACGGGTAGCCCAGCACCAGGAAATCCGGCCGGCTGGAGACGCGTTCGATGGGATCGTCGGCGTCGGGGTTGCCAGGAATGAACTGTGTGCCTGCCAGTGCCGCCAGGTGGCCGCCGGCCGAAAAACCAATGATTACAATACGGTTGGGCGCGATATGGTAGTCCGCGGCGCGCGCCCGCACCAGTTGCACGGCGCGCCGCGCGTCGAACAGTGGCACCGGCAGCAGGTAGCCGTTTGAGCTGAGCCGGTAGCTGAGAACGAAGGCGCGAAAGCCGCGCGCGGTGAACCAGTCGGCCACCTGCCGCCCCTCCAGATTGGCCGCCAGCATCATGTATCCGCCGCCCGGCAGCACCACCACGGCGGAGCCGTTCTCGTGGCCCCTCTGTGGCTCGAAGATGGTCAGTGTGGGTGAGTCCTCGCAGGCCTTGCCCTTGGCCTGCGGCGCGTCGCCCGGCCACAGGCGGATGGTCTGAATGCCCAGAAAAGCATTGTTGTCGCCCGCCGTCGCGCAAGGCTGCTTCTGCGCCAGCGCCGCAGCGCAGGCCAGCAAACTGAAAACAACTATCCCAAGAAACTGTCTCATGGCGAACCTTATTCCCGCTGGAGAGGATTATAGAGCGGTTCTCCAATACATATGTCCTTACCAGTTCTATCGAAGGTGGCTTTTTCTTGAGGAAAAAGCCACTCTGCAGCGTGGTTTCGGTGTACAGCAATTGGAGAACCGCTATAGCCAGATCGCCGCATGGCCTGGGCGGCAGCTGGCGGCTTGCGCGGTCAGCTCTTCGGCCAGCCCAAAGCCATAGCGGGCAAAGTAGTAGGCCGCGCCGTGCAGCCGCTCTTGTAAAACGCCGCCGGGATAGAGCGCCTGGCTGATGGACTCGGCGTGGCGCGCGAGCGAGGCCTCGCGCTGCAACTGGAAGTTGGCTGCCAGCGTCCGCAAGCGGCTCATCTGGTAGCGAATCTTGCCGGCCGCGGTGTCACCCGAACGGCCCAGGCCCTCGTCGAGCGAATGCATCCAGTCGAGCAGCGGGATCAACTCGGCGTCCAGCGCCATTTCCGCCGCCTCCAGGCTTCGTTTCCCCATTGCCGGCAGCGCGCGTGCAGCCAGAAGTTGCCCGAGCGAGGCCGGACTCTCCGCAAAAACCTGTTCCAGCGTGAGGTTGTGCTGGCGCAGCAGGTCGCCAATGGCCGGTTCAATCAGCGTCGCCGAAAAGCGCGGCAGCAGCGGCGTCACCCGGTCCAGAATGCGTTCGTAGAGCACGGCGGACTGGGCAAAGTAGGCGATCTCCGCCGGTCCGCCGATGATCTCCGAGGTGGAGAGCAGGAAATCCTGGAAGACGGGCCGCAGCAGCGCCGAAGGCGAGACGCGCTCCGGCTCGGCGTCGAGAATGTCGAGCAGCTCCGCTGTGGAAAAGCTCTGCCGCCCCGCCTGCCACAATCCCGCCGGCTCGTCCGCGCTCGGCGCCAGCCGCTTCAGCGCCAGGCGCGCGCCGCTGCTTTGATCGATCAGGAACAAGAGGCTCGATTGCTCTCCGACGGCTACCTGCGCGTGGTAGCCGGCCGCTTCGAGCGCCCGATTGCGCTCCACGAGCGCGGCGTGCAGTTCGTCGGCGCGTTCCACGGCCGCGCGCAAGACAGGCGCGCCGATGCGGTGAAAGGCACGGCTGCCTGCGTCCAGCACCAGCAGCCCCTGCGCGGTGAAGACCCGCGAATAAAACTCCGCAAAGGCCTGGGCGAAGGTGCGTCCCGGGTGGTAGGCCGCGGCCAACGCCCCCATCGCGTCGGAAGCTCCGAGCAGTTCGTAGGCCTGATCGAGCAGCGGCAGGATCGAATCGTCCAGCACCAGGCCGCCCACCGGCCTCGGCGCATCGGGGGCTGCCGCATACTCCAGCCTGCGCAGTTCGCGGCGCGCCGGGAAGACGACCTGATTGATCTCGGCAAAGTCGTGGTCTTCGGTGGCCAGCCAGAAGATGGTGGCGCGCGGCTGGCCCGCTGAAGTCGCCTGGTGCGCGCGGACCAGCGCGGTAGCCGCCTTGAAGGGCGTGAAGAGCGGACCGCCGAAGAGGCCCACCTGCTGGCCGGTGACCACGACGCCCGCCCCGCCGCCGAGAGCATCGAGCGCCGCCGCCTGTGAAGGGGCTGTGTTCTGCGCGGCCAGCAGCCTGAGCAGCTCCGGCCAGTGCGCGGGCAGAGGCGGGCGCGTCTGCACAGCCCCCGGCGGCAATGGAGCGTAATAGGCCCGCGCCTCCGCCGTCCCGGAGCAGTACTCCAGGAAGAGCCGGTGCAGCCCCGGTACGACGCTGATGGGATGACACTCTGCGGTCAACAACTTACTCTCTAGACGATCTTAAATCTGAAAGCGAACCTCGGGCGCGCGGGCTACAATGAGATTCGGCTACTGATTAGGATGTTACGCCGTGTGAATCGATGCACTCAGGGCGAATCTGGTGCTGCGCGCGGGACTTGGTGTGCGTATACTCTATTCTGAATTGCGCAGGAACGCGCTTCAAGGAGAGAGAAGAGATGCCCAAGACCAAGAAGGCTGTGAAAGCCGCCGAGCCCAGGACCGCGGAAACCGCGGCGCCCGAGATTGCAACAGCAGTGAAACCTAAGAAAGCAAGAGCTGTCAAACCCAAGGCAGTGAAACCCAAGAAAGCTAAGGCGGCCAAGCCCAAGGCCAAAAAGCCCATCAAATCCAAGGTAAAAAAGACCGTAAAACCCAAGGCGACAATGGCCGCCAAACCCAAAGGATCAAAGGCCGCAAAGCCTAAGACGGCGAAGGCTCCCAAGGCGCCGGTGGAGCAAAAGGCGGAGGTGCTCAGCTCCGAAGTGGTCTTCGAGGGGCCGCTCTTCCGGGTGGTGCGTGACCGGCTGATCGAGCCGGGCGGCAGGGAGGGCGTACGCGACGTCGTCCGCCACCACGGCAGTGTGGTGATCATGGCCATCGACAACACCAAGAACAAGAAAAACCCCTGGATTGTGATGGAGCGGCAGTACCGCCATGCCGCCGGCCAATTCCTATGGGAGCTGCCCGCCGGCAAGCTGGATCCGGGCGAGAACGCACTGCAAGGCGCGCAGCGGGAGTTGGAGGAGGAAACCGGCTACCGGGCAAAGAAGTGGAAGCCACTGGTCGAGTACTATCCCAGCCCCGGCTTTGTGGGCGAGTCGATGAAAGTCTTCGTGGCCGAGGGCCTTGTGGCGGGCGACGCCCATCCGGAGGACGACGAGCGGATCGAGTTTCGCCTGGTCAAACTCTCCCAGGTGGTCAAGCTGATCGAGAAAGGCGCGATTCTGGACGGCAAGACGCTTACCAGCGTACTCTTGTTCGCGCAAAAGATGGCCGGCAAGCACGGCAAGTAGTGGAAGAATCTGTAGCCCCGCTTCAAGCCATTCTCTCCAGACAGGGCCGGCGCTCCTCCGCTGGCTCTGTCTCCTTGTGCACGGAGCTGCCTAAAAAAGTTGTAACCAAAGGCGGCTTTTTGCGTCAGAATATATATCGACGGGCATTCCCCAGTACGCTGCTCGCCGTAACTCACAGGATGTAAGGAAGGTAGGGACCTGTGGCTCAATACAAAGGGAAGGTCAAGTGGTTCAACAACGCCAAGGGCTACGGATTCATTGGTCGTGAAGACGGGCCGGATGTATTCGTTCACTACTCATCGATACAGTTGGACGGATACAAAACGCTGAAAGAGGGCGATGACGTTGAATTCGACATCGTTCAGGGACAGAAAGGCGCCCAGGCGGATGCGGTAGTCCGGCTACGGGACGCTGTCCCCAGCACAGCATAGAGGCGTTGAAGACCAGGCGTAAGCGCAAGACCGCCGCCCGGTGGTACGCGTGAGTGTGCCCATTTTTGTGGTCCATATCACAAGAGCGTTCCACTACTTAAAATATTTGTTTTCTATACGTTTCAGGATCGAACACTGCATTCGGAGGCCCGTATTCAGGGCTGCTCTATAAGAGATACAAGTTCGCGCCGTGCCGCTTTCAGCAGTTCGGAGTCTTTTGTGGCGAGACCTCGGGGATCGACGCCAACGGCGATGCCAAGGTCCAGGAGAGCTTCGACCTGGTGCTGCTCTTCGCTCATCTGAAGCTGCATAACCAGAGGTAAGATACCGCTCATCGCGCAGAATGTGCTGGCCAATGTCAGGCTGGCGGACAGTGTTCCGTTTTCCGTCTCCACGGGGAACGTGGCGCAATTCGAGGAGGCATTTCTCGCCTTTCCCGCTCTGGACGCCTCGCACGGCAAGCCGCTCGCGCCCCATTCGGCCCTCGAGCCGGGGCAGAGCATCGACGGGACCGCATTATGGGTCTTCCGGCTGACCAAACAGCAGTGGGACGCGCGCAAGGACTGGCTGCCGGACCCGAATCACAGCGACCCGGGGTCGAAGTCCGGCATCAACTTCACCTTCCCCATCCAGTACCAGCAAGTCCTGGTGCTCGCACCCCGAACCGCTGTTATGGAACAGTAGGCGGAACCGGCGCGTTCTTGGGCGCCGACAGGTACCCCGTCACCTGATTCTTTGAATTAACCGCATTCACCACGATCTCAAAGAGCAGCGGATCTTTGCCGCTGTAGAACTGGAGCGGCTCGTTGATGCCCTTGTTGTTCTTTTCAACCGGTTTATCATCCGAGATCACCGTCAGATTGAAGGTGTTTTTCTTGGGGTCGGCCTTCTTCAACTCCAGGCTCACCGTGCCCACGCGCTGGATTTTGCTCTTGGTGAGCGTGAACTGGTAGTAGTTCCGGTCGCCCTTGTGCTTGAGCAGTTCCAGTTCTTCCTGATTGCGGGCGATCAGCGTGCTGTGGCCGTTCAAATCCCCCTTCATCGATGTCAACTGGTCGATCGTGGTGGCCAATTGGCTCTGCGTTTTGCTCAGATCGGTCTTCACCCCGCCCACGTCGGTCTTCACGCTGGACACATCGTTGGAGACGGCGGTCACCGCCTGCGCGGTCTGCTTTTGCGCGCTGGCCAGCCGCTGCGCATCAGCCTCGTTGCGTTCCTCGCGGCGAACAATCTCCTGGGCGCGCTCGTCCATCTGCTTCTGCGTCAGCCCCAGCGAGTTGCCTAGCTCCTCGGTTGCCACCTTGAGGTGGGCGTCAGTCTCGCGCAGGTCGGAGGCCAGCTTCTTGTTTTGCTCGTTGGCCGCGTCGATCTCTTTCTGCTGGTTCGCCAAGGTGCCGCTCTGGTTGTAGTTCCATATCAAACTGCCAATCCCGATCAGCAGGGCGACGGCGATGGCCGCCAGCAGCGCACCCGAATAGCTGCGCGGAGTATCGTCAAGTTCACTCATCTTTGCTGCCTCTCTGTGACGGCCCGTCGCGCGGACCGCTCTTGTTGTAGGGCGTCTTTCTCTCCGGTGAGACGCCGCTTGAAAAAACTCTTGCGGAATGCCCTTCTCTATCGGGATTCCGCCCGCAATGCCAGATGACGAAGCCCTCGCTTCGCGCCCCCTTTGGAATCTACAGAATATAGAAATATCCCGCCTGGTGTGGAAAAAGATGGCCTTCTTTATACATAGCACATCCAAAAAGAGCCTTCACAGCCGCTTTCGCCCGGCCGCCGTCCCACGCTTCGTGACAAGCAGGGAATCACTGCGTTATAAACATCTATACAGCATATTCAGGCGCCGGGCTTTTTTTAAGAGGCCAGGACAGCCGCCCCATCGTCAGGAAACTATCGCAAAGGGGAGATCGAGAGCCATGCCGACCGCTGTCGCTGGAAAGGGTCTGGAAGGGATTGTCGCGGCGAACTCCGGGATCTGCTGGATCGACGGAGATGCGGGCGTATTGTCGTATCGGGGGATCGACATCCACGAGTTGGCCGTACACTCCACCTTCGAGGAGACGACCTACCTGCTGTGGAACGGCATCCTGCCCAACGAGTTGGCCCTGCGCGAGTTCCAGTCGCAACTCTCGCTGGCCCGGGGGCTGGACTTCCGCATCGTGGATATGCTGCGCGGCATCCCCGCCTCGGCAACACCCATGGAGGTTCTGCGCACCGCCGTCTCCGCGCTCAGCTTTTACGATGCCGACGAAAAAGACAACTCCCACGACGCCAACGTGCGCAAGTGCTACCACCTGACCGCGCAGATGGCCATGATTGTGGCCATCTACGACCGGCTGCGCAAGGGCCTCGATGTGGTGCCGCCCGACCGCTCATTGAACCATGCGGCTAATTTCCTCTGGATGCTGAACGGCGTGAGACCCTCGGAAACGGCAACCCGGACTCTGGACATGGCATTGGTGCTGCACGCCGAACATGAGTTGAACGCCTCCACCTTTGCCGCCCGCGTCATCGCCGCCACGCTGGCCGATGTCCACTCTGCCGTCACCGGCGCCATCGGCGCGCTCAAGGGGCCGCTGCACGGCGGCGCCAACGAGGGCGTGATGCGCATGCTCTACGAGATCGACAAGGCCGACGCCGATCCGGTCGAATACGTCAAGAATATGCTGGCCGCGCGGCAGAAGATCTCCGGCTTCGGCCACCGCGTCTACAAAACGGAAGACCCCCGCGCCACCCACCTGCGCGAAATGAGCAGGCAGCTCGGTAAGGACGCCGGCATTCCCAAGTGGTATGAGATGTCCCGCGCCATCGAGCTATATATCAACGCCGATAAAAAACTCAACGCCAACGTGGACTTTTATTCGGCTTCGACTTATGCGACGCTGGGCATCGACATCGACCTCTATACGCCCATCTTCGCCATCAGCCGCATCGCCGGCTGGGCCGCCCATATCATCGAGCAACTCGACGACAACCGCCTCATCCGCCCCCGTGCCGAGTACATCGGCCCGCCCTATCCCGCGCCTTACATCCCTATGGACGAGCGCGGATAAGTTTCTATAGGAGTGTACTCTTGTGGGTGCCCTAGCCTAAGTGTGTGCCCCAGGTTCGCGCAGTTTCATCGCGCTAACCTGGGATATATATAATTACAGTCTTTTGTTCGTTTTTACAGTACTCCCAATTTCCACTCGAGAAAGCCGGTTCTTCAGCCCTGCCGCGCCTTCCACCGCAGATACAACCCCCACGCCGACATTGTGCCGTTGTCGCTGATCGTACCGTTAAACATCATCTCCCGAACTCGGCCACGGCGAAGGAGCGGACGATCAGGTCGTGCTTCTCGGCATCGGGAGCCTTCTCACACTCAGTCAGCCTGGTAGCCAGATAGACATGCTGCTTCTGCCGCGTGAAGCCGTAGGCAATCCACAGCCATCCCAGGCAGGTCATCCGCGCGGCCACCAGGCCGGTCTCCGCTTTAAGTTTGCCGCGCGCCAGCTCTTCTGGATCTTCGACTTCCATCTCCCAGCCGCCCTGCGGCAGTTCCAGCGCCCGCTCGCCAATGGTGTATGAATGCAGGTCGCACAATCTTTGCGCAACTGGCCGTGTATTTGCCCCACAAGGAGTTTCAAAAGTGCGTGGCGCGTTTCCGTCGCGCGAAAGCCACCGAAACCAGGGTTTCCAGCGATAGGTCTTCGTCGCTGGGGTGGAGCAAAATGCACACGCTGCTCGATCAGTGCGGCAACATCCCCACCTTCATCCACATCACCGACGGAAAAGTGGCGGACATGAACGTGCTCGATGTTATCTTCCACGAGGCAACGCGTATGATGTGATGGATCGCGGCTATATCGATTTCGAGCGGCGGTATCGCATCACGCTGGAGTCGCCTTCTTTGTGGTGCGCCGCAAAACCAACGTGCTATTGTAGCGGCGCGACTCGCATCCGGTCGATCATGCAGCCGCTGCATGAGCTGCGGCTCGACCAGCAGCGGCAGCTAGACCGATTCCGCAACAGCCGGGATTCTGCTACACTAGCAGGAGCGTAATCAAGGGGAAAACGCGCCAGGCCGCGCCCCAGCGATACGCTCCTGCAACCCACGTTCGGGGAGTGGCTCAGCCTGGTAGAGCACCTGGTTCGGGACCAGGGGGTCGGAGGTTCAAATCCTCTCTCCCCGACCAATGTTTTCAATCACTTACAGACTCATGACTTACTCTAGAGCAAAACCACAATTCCCATGCCCATAACAGCCTCATCAATGGTGTTTATTTCTTAAGGAAATCAACACTTTAGAGTCGTAGCCTTGGGTACACCTATTGTGGTTTTGCTATAAAGTTGACCCACTGGTATTAGCCCAGAGAGGCTAGTGCCGGAAGGTGCGTCAATATTAGGTTTTTTGCCGTATCCTGGATGCAACACCCTCTACAAGAACATCTACTGTCAGAAATCTGAATCCGTTTCACGCACAGGTAGACAACCAGAACACACTACGCATCCGTTTGATTTGAAATCAGATCGGCATGTTGGCGAGAAACAAGCTACTCCCTCTTTGGCTGGGTTGGCTGAATTGATCTGTTTGCTGCAGTTCTAGTTCTCCGCCGCACAAAATAATCAAAACTTTGCGAAATCGACCATCACATCTGTGCGCGAAACAATGGGCTGACCCTTCTTTGTGGCGGGGAAGAACCGATATTGCCAGACGGCGGCTTCGGCTTTCTTGTCCAAACCAAACCCGAGTCCGCGCCGAACGCGGACATCCTTCGGCAAGCCGTCTGCTCCCACCAGCACCGTGACGATGGCCACTTGCACATACGGATGACTCGCAAACGGGTCAGCGAAATCCGCGTCAACCGTATGAATCGGGAATGGCGGTGTGTACGACAAAGAATTGTGATGCTTGTCTTCGAATTTCGATGCATCCGGCACGGGCAGGTCTCTCTCGGTGATGAGAACTTCGGGCACGGTCTGGCTGCGGTTGGCGCGGAAGACAACTCGAATGTCGATCCAGACTGGAATTGGCTTGCCAGCAAGCATTCCAGGCCCAAAGACGGAGCGCTTTACCGCCGCGATGGCGGTCTGATCGAATGCCTCGCCGTGTGAGTGCAGCACCTGCAGATGTTGCGGAGAGCCGTTGGCGTCAATGACCATGGCCAGCACGGTCATGCCTTGAGTTTCCTTCGCGGTTGCGTCAGAAGGGTATGGAACATATACGGTGCTCAACAGCCGGGGCGCAGTGACCTCGGGACCGGCATAGTACACGCCAACCTTATCGGGAGCTTGATGAACCTGCCGACTCGCAGGTTTTGCATCCTGCGCCTGAACGGCAATGGCTATCAGCGCCAATAGAGCCCATGCAGATTTCGCTTGCCGCATTCGATTCTCCAATCCGGGTAACTGCAACTCCTAGTAATCATGTTAGGGACGAAAAGATAAAGATAAGATAAAGACAGCAAGCCGCCCGGCAAACTCACATTTCGCCATTTCAAAATGGCCGGGATCTGGAAATATCATATTTCCATTCACTGAAAGAGCGAGCCTTCACGGTTTCTTTATATAACTCTCACGCAGCGCTTATAACTTTCTGCAAAAACACATACGGACTCTTTATGGCCGTCGCATTAACGTCTAAGTAAATCAGTTCCGCTCGAAGCTTGAGCGATGCAGGCGGCCCTGGAAAAGCGCTCGACATAAGACGCAATGCTACTTAGCCTTTCGAAAAATACTGCATATTTTTTGCGACTCCTTTACGTCGCTTCGCATAACAATTGGGTTGAGGTAGGCGGAAGCGACAGGCTAGCCATACTTCAGCGAGAGCCAACGCATTATAGCCCAGCGACGCAAGCCGTCGAGGAGGTCAGATACCAATGACAAAAAACTTCAAAGCCGCCATAACCTTGGCAGTCGCAATCTGTAGTCTTGTTGCGCAGCTTGCGTGTCATGCCCAGAGCACCGCTCCAAACTCCGGCCAGAGCGGCTCCTCATCGAGCGCGAAATCAGCGCCGCAAGCCGGGTCTGCCGTGGAATTGCTGGCCTCGGCAGGTGCAGAGCAGCCGGCGGATCCGCGCGCGACAGCAGACGCTACCACAACCACAGCTCCAGACTCTTCAGCATCTTTTACGACGCCGCTCAAAGAGGATGCGGTCATGAAAGAAATCTCGGAGATGAAGGTTCGCATTGCGCTGCTGGAAGCGGAACTCAAGTCGCAGCACGGAGCCAGCGATGCCGCAAGAGCGGAACAGGACGCCAATGCGATGCGCAAGGCGGTAGCGGGCGAGAACAGCAGCACAATCGCCTACACCCAGGCGACGGAACCTCCTGCTCCCGCAGCGGCTCCCGCGGCTGCCCAGGCCCCGGCAGCGGCTCCCGCGGCTCCAGAAATCAGCGCGGAGAGAACCACCAAAGAAGCTCCATTCCCCGGTGACTGGACCTGGCTGAACAGCAACGGCCGCGTGGTGGACACTCCGATGGCCACCAAGTACTTTACGCCGGAGTTCAGGGCCGACGTGAATTATACGTTGGACTATAACCACCCTGAAGACGACACTTTGGGTGGATCAACTGAAACTTTCCGCTCCGATGAGTTTCAGGTTGAGCAGTTGAGCTTCGGCGGCGACATTCGCATCGATAATGTCCGCGGCAGATTTCTGACCATGTACGGTATGTTCGCTACGACCACACCGCGCAACGACGCCAGCCCAAACCGCGGCCAGTGGGATCTGGCCGACGCCTACAGGTACGTCTCAGAGGCGTGGGGCGGATATCACTGGGATTATGCACACGGCATCAACGTGGATGCCGGGATCTTCGTTTCCTACATCGGCCTCTTCAGCTACTACAACGCCGATAACTGGACCTATCAGCCTTCGTTCGTCTCCTCGAACACGCCCTGGTTCTTCAACGGCTTGCGCATCCAATATTTCCCGACGTCCAAACTGAAGATCGAGCCATGGATCATCAACGGCTGGCAATCGTATGCGAGGTACAACGGTAAGCCAGGATTAGGCGGGCAGATTCTGTGGCGTCCCAAGCAGTACCTGGACTTCGTCTTCAATAACTATGGCCTGGGCGAAGACGCCGCTGGCTTCCCCGGCCGCTCGCGCGTCCACACTGACGACAGCGCGCAGGTCAAAGTCTATGACAATCCGAAGAAGACGCTGGACAAGATCGCCTTCACCTTCACCGGCGATCTTGGTTGCGAATACGGCGGCGGACCAGCCTCCTTCGCCAGTGCGAATGGCGCACTGAACCCCAAAGGTATATCTCCGGAGACGGGCACCACCGATACCTACAACGGCGGCGTTAACTGCCACAACAGCAAGAACGGCAGGCCCAAGCAAATGTTTGCCGGCTGGATGGCCTACAACCGTTACTGGTTCAAGAAGGACCGGTATGCAATTACCCTGGGCGGCGGCATGATGAACAACCCCGGCCGTTACCTGACTCTTCTGCCACCCATCAACGGCGCAACGGCAACCAGCGGCACTCCGTACTATACCGAGAACGCCGGAGATCGAGCTGTGATGCACGACGGAACCATCACCTTCGATTACATGCCGAGCCAGTACATCACCTTTCGCGCGGAAACCGGCTACCGCTACTCCGACACGCCCTACTGGACCGGACGCGGTGGCATTACGCCTCCGGGCGGCAACAATGGAGCGCCAGCGCAGTATGCCTGCGCCAGTGGTGCTCCCTCCGGCGCTGGTTACGTGAGCAGCTCGTCATCGTTTACGACTGGCCTCGCTCAGGCGATATCGAACTGTGGTGGCTCCCCAGGGCAAACCAGCGTTATCTGGTGGCCTGATCTGCGCACCAACCAAACTGTAAGCACGCTGGCGCTCATGGTCAGGTTCTAGCTGTCCGGTCCAGCCAGGTCTGGTCTTCGAAAGTGAGGCCAGACCTGCTGGCTCAACAAGCTTCAATCACTACGATTTCTTGAGGAATTGATCATGCGAATCCGACAAGAATCGATGCACACTTGAACTATCACTATTGAATCTTGCAAGCAGCAGCACCGGGATTGTTTCTCAATGAAAGTGGAATTGAAAGGTAATCACTGATGGAGTTGGCTCTCAATCTCGGCTGGACTGCGATGGCCACAGTCATGTGCTGGCTGTGGGTAGGGCATGCGCGGCGCAAGGGCCGGGGACGCTGGGCGCAATTCGTTTCACTGGGGTTAGTCCTCTTCATGATGTTTGTTGTCATCGGAATTTATGACGACATGGCGATGGCGCAGAATCCCGCTGAGACGCGCTGTTTCCAGCGCGAGGATGATTCAGGCGCGCATGAGCACGCCCAACTACATCCGGTCGTGGCATCGATTCCCACGCCTGCCGCGGAGCTTCCTTTCAACACATTTCGCTTTTCAGTACCGGGCAGCCTCCTTGTCCCTGCTGTGAAGGTTCCCTTTCTCTCCTCTATTCAGAATCGCCCTCCTCCCGCGGCCTGATCTACTCCTCTCATTCGATCGAACTCCAGGCAGTTTACTAACTCTCTGCATTTCATTTGCTATTTCTTTATATTGTTTCGCATCACTATGAGATGAGGGGAGCGAAGCAGGAGCAGTTTTACGGAATGCATTTGTGAAGCCGAAAAGCGCAAAAGGGGTGCGAGTAATCGTATGAAAAGCAAACATTCTAACATTTTGCTGCTACTCGCGGTGATGGCTGCATCTCTGGCCGTCAGCGGCTGCAAGAACGATAAGGTCAAGGCCGACGAAGAGGCCCCGCCACCGGCCAAGGTACTTTCCGGAGTGGACGTCTCCTTTTTCGCGGTCGAGCATCCGGAGCGATACCCGATCGTAACAGCGACCGAATACCTGGCCCCGTCGCAATTGTTCGTGACCGGCACTGTGTTTCCGGACATCGCGCGAACTGTTCCGGTGATATCGCTTGCCTCCGGCCGCATAGTGGACATCCGCGCCCGCCTGGGCGACACAGTAAAGAAGGACCAGCTCTTGCTGCGTATTCGCAGCGACGACATTTCGGGAGGCTTCGACGCCTACCGCAAGGCTATCTCCGATGAGCTCCTTGCGCGCAAGCAACTGGATAGAGCGAAAGTGCTGTACGAGCACGGGGCCATAGCGCTGGGAGACCTGGAGGTCGCGCAAGACACCGAGGACGACGCCAAGACCACGCTCGATACCGCCACGGAGCATCTTCACCTGCTGGGCAGCGATCCCGAGAACCCGAAGGGAATTGTCGATATCCTCGCACCGGTTTCCGGTGTGATCACCGATCAGGAAGTGACGAATGGGGCGGCATTGCAAGCCTATTCTACGCCCAACCCATTCACTATTTCAGACCTGACCACCGTATGGATCGTCTGTGACGTCTACGAAAGCGACATGGCTAATGTGCGCGTCGGGGAACCCACCGACATCAAGCTGAACGCCTATCCGGACAAAGTTCTCAAGGGGGTAATCAGCAACATCGGCTCGATTCTCGATCCGAGTATCCGCACCGCGAAGGTCCGTATTGAAGTGGCCAATCCGGGCGAGATGATGCGGCCGGGCATGTTCGCCACGGCCACTTTGTTCGGCAAGGAGAAGCAGACCTACACGTCTGTCCCGGCGTCCGCGATCGTGCATCTGCATGACCGTGATTGGGTCTTTACCCCCGCGCAAGAGAAATTCAAGCGGATTCAGGTCGTCAGTGGCGAACAGTTGCCGAACAATATGCAGGAGATTCTATCCGGATTGCAGCCGGGCCAGCAGATCGTGACAAACGCCATCAATCTTCAAAATGTGATCGACAATGAATGACGTTCGACTCCGGGACTTGAGGAAGAAAGCATGATTCGCTATCTCGTAGATTTTGCTCTCAATAATCGGTACGTGGTGCTGGCGGTTGGAGTGCTATTGCTCCTCTGGGGGGCAGTATCGTTTCACAACATGCCCGTCGAGGCCTATCCGGATATCGCCGATAATTATGTGAACATCATCAGCCAGTGGTCCGGGCGTTCCGCCGAAGAAATGGAACAGCAAGTATCGGTTCCCGTCGAAATTCAAATGTTTGGGATTCCGCATCTCACCACAGTGCGGTCGGAATCGATTTTTGGCCTTTCCCTGGTTACGTTGATCTTCGACGACCAATCGGTCAACGAATGGAACCGCCAGAAGGTGCTCGAAAGGCTCACACAGGTCAATATGCCTGCGGGCGTGGTGCCTCAAATCGGCACGGACTGGAGCATGACGGGACAGATCTACTGGTACACAATCCGGAGCACGAATCCGGCGTATGACCTGATGAATTTGAGGAGCATCGAAGACTGGACTCTGTACAAGGAATTCAGGAAAGTTCCGAACATCGTGGACGTGAGCGACTTCGGCGGCACCGCGCGCGAATATCAGGTGCGCGTCGATCCCAATAAGCTGATCTCCTACGGCTTGAGCATCAGCCAGGTGGAGCAGCAGTTGGCTAACAACAATGTGAACGCCGGCGGCAGCTTCGTCGAAGAGGGCTTGCAGCAACTGAACGTCCGCGCGCTCGGACTTTACCACAGTGTGCAGGATATCGAGAGGACCGTGCTGACAACCACGCATGGGGTTCCAGTTCGCGTAGAGGACATTGCGGTCGTCGACTGGGGCCCCAGAATTCGCCTGGGGCACATGGCCAGAGCCGATCATCGTCCGGACGGCGTCATTGTCGATGAGCCCGACGTCATCCAGGGCGGCGTGCTGATGCGCAAGGGGGCCGAAGAAGGTCCCACGCTCGAC
>Ga0181529_10000733_pt1 | contig 46631 bp, 37 predicted proteins | sample PEATcosm2014_Bin_36_FD_119763 | JGI IMG/M metagenome (GOLD analysis project Ga0181529, IMG submission 119763) | Peatland microbial communities from MTU Mesocosm Facility, Houghton, MI, USA - PEATcosm2014_Bin10_30_metaG | ecosystem: Environmental > Terrestrial > Soil > Wetlands > Peat | place...
GTCTCCACCACGCTTTCCGGCATCTTTCTGCCCTTCGTCAGCAAGCACGGCTACTCGTCGATGTTCTTCCTCTTCGCCAGCTTCACGGTGGTCTACTTCATCGTCGCGGCCTTCTTCCTGCCGGAGACCAAAGGCAAAACCCTGGAAGAGATCGAGGCGCATTTCGCCGGCAGCGCAGCCAACAATTAACGGGCGGCGGTTCCACAAATCTACCGTGCCCCATCCTTGACGTAGTTTCATCGCCGCAAGGGTGGGAAACCTCAGCCTCCACATAAAGCCAGCAAAGCCAGCGCGGGGGTCCCAAGCTGCGGAAAAACTCATCTCCGGCCTTGATTGTGCCAGGGCACGACTTACAGGCTGCGAAAGAACACGATCCGGAGGGAGGCGGGGGTTTCAACCCCCGCATAAAGCTAACAAAATCACGCGGGCTTTAGCCCCGGAGAAAATAGCGACTCACGTAAAAACTTATTCAGAGCTTCTTTATTCCGTCTGAGGCATAGCAGCCAATTCTTCGATCCAGCGCTGCATCCGCCGGCTGTGCGAGCCGTGCCAATACACGCGCCCGCAGCCTGCACACTCCCGAAACTCATCGCACCATTCCAGAGTTCCTTGCGGAACCCGTTCGCTGACCTCGGCTTTTGCGGCTGCTTTCAGCGGCGCGTTGCACACCATGCAGCGCGTGAGCGGGCGGAGCGACCGCGCCAGATCGAATCGCCTCACAATCTCCGCGGCCTGTCGGCGGCTGTCGGTCTCGCGCAGCCAGTACCCATGAGTCACGGCGGAGTGTTTCAGCACGCCGCGGTCCCGAGTCAGCAAAATGCGTTTTTCTTCGCAGGAAATCCGCACCAGTTCCGGGTCGCTCATGTGGTTGGAATACATTGCGTCGAATCCCAGCATGCGCAGATAACCCGCCAACCTGCCCAGATGCACATCGAGCACAAACTTCGTCTCCCGCAGCGGTTGCGGCCGTAGGCGCAATACAGGCCTGATGTCGATCGACTCGAACACCGGATACACCGCAACGCGATCGCCATTTCGAATCAACCGCGTGAAGTCGGACGACTCGCCGTTCACCAGGATCAGGTCAACCTCAGCATGAGGAACGCCGATTGCCTCGATCATGTCCTTCACGGAAGCGGGCAGCAGGAACTGCTTCTCCACCACGGCAAACTGCTGGTCGCGTGGCAGATGGTCATTCAGCTCTGCATAAAAGCGAAAGCAGGCACAGGCCGATCCGGTAGCCATGGTACACGCCTCAGCACCAGTGTAGGCTCATTTGCTCCGGCCCACATCTGACATCACCTTCCCCGGGCAATCCCGATCTCGAGAAACCGGCAAAATAGCGTGGTGAACGCACCATGACCTATGATCCGGCCACCGACCGCATGTATCTCATCTCCGCCGAGTTTGGCTCGCGGCCTACGCCCACACTGGAGAATCCGCATCCCTGGGCAGCGACTGTTTGCAACAGTCCTGGATAACTCTTGCGCATCGCAGGGGCGGGCCTGATAATTCGGGGGGGTAAATTTCTAGAGTCTTGGCGGTTTTGAATTGTAAGGAGAGAACAGTGCGCAAAAATATTTTCGCAATTCTATTTCTGGCAATCTGCCCGTTGCTTTTTGCTCAACAAGCACTCAACAACGACTCCGTTATCAAACTGGTCAAGGCCGGCCTGTCGGAGGACCTGATTGTCTCCACCATTAACGCACAGGCGGGAACGTATGACACCTCCACGGATGGAATCATAGCGCTCAAAACTGCGGGCATCAGCGACAAGGTGGTGGCGGCGATTGTTGCGAGGGCCGCGGGGTCTCAGATCTCACCAACCCAGCGCGGCGCAGTAGTCGACAACCTCACCGCGGCCTATAAACAGTACCGTAATAGCGTGGTAACCGTCTTAGCGGAATATGGTCCCGCAAAGGGTACTGGGTTTATCGTGGATAAGACGGGACTCGTAATCACTAACCAGCACGTCGTTAGCAGATCTGAGTGGGTAGCTGTTCAGGTTGACGACCACATACGACTCCGAGCCGAAGTGCTCGCAACTGACCCGGAGAAGGATGTCGCTGTGTTGTGGGTGAATCTCGCCAACGCACCACACATTGAGCCGGTCGTGCTTCTGAAAAGCGGAGACACACCAGCTGAAGAGGGCGAGAGAGTTTTTACAATCGGCAGTCCTCTCCATCAAAGCAAGGTCATGACGACAGGAATTGTCAGTAAAGTAGAAAATAGAGCCATAATCTCCGACTTGAATATTAATCACGGCAACTCCGGAGGCCCACTATTTAATTCTCAGGGAGTTGTAATCGGCGTTACGACATTTAACGATCTTTCAGATAGAGGAGGGGCCGGAATCGCGGGTGTGGTACGCATCGAACAGGCGCTCCCACTACTCGATATAGCGCGGGGGAAACAGGCCACGTCGGCAAAACCGAGTCCAGAACTATTACAGATAGAACCAACCGATCGGTTTCCAATCGAAGCACTCAAGGAAAGTGCATCAGTGAAAAAATTCAAGAATTATTTATATGTTTTTGACGTCGGCGATTACGATCTCGCTGTTATCACCCCGGTATTTAAATATAGGAAACTTGCAGCCAGGGTCGAGGCAGCGAGGCAAAAAGACAAGCGGAATCGAAAGAGCACAGCAGCCCAAGGGACATTTGAGCCGCTTGATGATCTCAAAGGCTGGGAGGAGTACACCGGAGAGTATGATCCGACTCTACTAATACAGGCGACCCCAAAGCTAGTCGAAGGATTCTGGTCAGCATTCGGCCGCGGAATGGCCGCATCACACGGATATGCTCCAGGACCCGCCAGCATGCATTTTAAAACCGACTTTTACAAAATGCGCCTATTCTGCGGAGATAGAGAGATCCTTCCGATTTGGCCAGGGAAGGCTGAACACGTTCTCACGGTGAATAATGAGGCTGTGCGCGTTACTGACGCAACATTTGACGGACTCTACGAGTTTGCCTTCGATGCGATCCGTCCCGACTGCGATACGGTCTCCCTTAGGATCTACTCTGAAAAGAATCCGAACAAACCGAAGGTGAAGGAGCTTGAGAAAGAAACGATAGACGCAGTTTACCGAGATTTCGCTCCTTATAGGGTGCAGGAAGGAGTCAAATGAGATGGGTTCTGGGATAATGAGGTAATTCTGACAGCTCTCATGAACAGACGCACACGCAGAATGCTATGACTTGTGGCTGTGGTCCGGCTCGTGGCACACCATTGAATCAGCAACAACGCGGGGTGCCCCATCCTTGACGCAGTTTTATCGCGGCAAGGGTGGGAAACCTCAAGCCTCGACCGCCGCCAACACCCCGTATCCCTCATCGATCGCCCCGCGCGCACACCTCAGCCCCTACTCCTCCTCCGCTCCACAGTCTTCCTTTTGCCCGCCCTTGAGATAGCCGCTGTCCCACTCGCCGCGGGCGCGCAGCGCGGCAATCTCCCGTCGAGCCATCTCCTGAACGCGCAGATAGTCCGGCTTGCCCACCCGGTTCAGCGGCATCTGGCCGGGCGAGAGGATGATCCAATGGCGCGGCCGCATATAGGAGGCCAGGGACCGCGCGTGCCGATCCAGTTCCTTGTGGCTCAATTCAACCGCGGGCTTTTTCTCCACCACGGCCACCACCGCTTCTGAAACCACTTCATGCGCCACGCCGACCACCACGCAGTTAGCGACCTTTTCCTCCAGGCTGCAAATATGCGCTTCCACATCGCCGGGAAAGATCTGGTAGCCCATCGACTTGATCACCCACTTCTCTCGTCCGCTCAGATGCAGGCCCGCTGCGTCCTTGTATCCCAGATCGCCGGTATATAAAAAGCCGTCGCGCGAAATGGTCTTAGCGGTGGCGGCGGCATCGTTGACATAGCCCAGAAAGGTCTGCGGCCCGTTGAAGCACACATGCCCAATCTCGCCGGCCGTCAGCTCGTCGCCGGCGTTGCCATCATCGCGCATGGGTTGGCGAATGGTGCACGGATAGATGGGCATATCCACGCCCAGCCCGGCGAGAATCGTCTCCCGCCCAGCCGCATCCGCCTGAATATAAGTGCAGAAACCGGCAGTCTCGGTCAGCCCCAGCCCGGTGCCGATCACCGGCGACATGGCGGCAAGCTGGTCCACAAACGGCCGCGACACCGCATTGCCTCCATAGGCGGCAAATTTCAGGCTTGAGAGGTCGTGGCGCTCATACTCCTTCAGCATCCATTCCAGGTTGAACATCACCGGAATCTGGCCTAGAATTTCCACGCGATGCTGGCTCACCGCGCGCAGCGAACGGCTGGCGTCGAAGATCTCCAGCAGCACCGCCGTGCCTCCTCCGAACAGGGTGCTCATCATCGCCTCTGTCTGCCCGCCCACGTGAGATGGAGGCAAATTGACCAGCGTGCGGGGGCCGCAGTCTCCGCCGAAAAACGTGCCGCACAGGCACATATTCTGTACCGTGATGTTGCGGTGCGAGAGCAGCGCCGGCTTGGGCGACCCGGTCGAGCCGGTGGTAAAGATGACCAGCGCGCCATCGTCCTCAGTCACGCTGCGGCCAATCTCGGCCAGCGCGGCAGCGTCTGCGGCTGCATCGCTGCGGTTCGCCGTCTCGGCAATCGCAGCAAAAGACTGCGTGCCCGGGATTGCCTCGTCCGAATCCGCCACGATGAAATGCTCCACCCATGCGCACTGCGCCTGTACCGCGCGCCACAGTTCCCGAAAATCGAACGGCGCTTTCACTCCCAGGCCGGCAAACCCACGCGGCCGCAGAATCTCCAGCGCCCGAATCACCTCGGCGGCGGAGAGGCGCAAATCCAGCGGGGCAACGATCACGCCGATTTTGAAGCAGCCATATTCCAGCAACACGTGATCCACGGTCATCGGCAGCATCGTCACCAGGAAATCGCCCTTCGCGAAGCCCATGCGCAGCAGTTCCCCCGCCAACGCCGTGGTGCCGCGGTCAAATTCACTCCAGGTCACAGCGCGGCTGCCGTCCGCGCTCAGAATGGCAGTTGCCTCCGGCTTGTTCTTCGCCCACTTCGCCACCACGTCCTGCAACCGATGGCGATCGGCATAGACTCTTTCGTAATCGTCGAGTGTAAATTGAGGCATATACATAGGCTTACTCATTATGGTCCAGTCCATCATTTGCTGCATCAAGCGGTCAACTGGCGCAGCAGCCCAACCCCCGCTTCCAGCCCGGGCCGCCATTTGCTAATCTGACACACATGACCAAACTGTCTGGCGCAGTCGGTGTAGCCTTGCTTCTGCTCTGCTCTCTTCCCTCGCTGGCGCAGAAAAAACTTCCGCCCGCGGCGATCCGCTTTCAAGGCGCACCACAATACACTCAGCAGGAACTGCTCGCGGCCGCCGGCTTCAAGCCGGACGCGCGTCTGAACTTGCGCGAAGTGAAGGCTCATGCCAAGCAGCTCAATGATACGGGCCTTTTCAAAGAGGTCAAGTTTACCTCCAGCAGCCGGGCGCTGCTCTTCACGTTGACGCCTGCCAGCCAGCTTTTCCCCATGCACTTTGACAATCTGCCACTTACGCCGGGCAAAGAACTCGACGCCACGCTTCACGAGCGCTTCCCGCTCTATCGCGGCCTCTTGCCGGCCAGCGGCTCCATGCTTGAAGGCATCCGCCAGGCATTCGAAGAGATGTTAGCGGCCAAGGGCGTCAAGGCAACGGTGAAAGCCGCCGTCACCAGCGACCTGGGCCCGCAAAAGCTTACGGCGATGAACTTCACCATCGTCTCGCCGGCGGTGCATATCGGCCGCATCCATCTCGCCGGCATCTCGCCGGTTATGCAAGCCCGGGCCAGCCTTCTGGCCAGCGGCCAAACCGGAAACAGCTTCGACACAGAGAACACAGCCATCGGCCTTCAGCATGCTTTTGAAGACCTCTACCAGGACCAGGGTTATGCGGCCGTGCAAGTCGATGTTGCCCAGGTTGATCCTCTCGTTGTCTCGGATCAGTCCGTCGATATTCCCTATACGGTTACCATCAAGGAAGGTGGCGTCTACAAGCTCGGAACCATCGACTTTCCCGCCAGCGAACTGGTCGCGCGCGCGGATGTTGACAAAATCCTGTCTAAATACCCCGCCGGTTCTGGCCGCCCGCTCGACCTATTTCTCCTGGCCGTCCGCGACGCATACCATGCCAGGGGCTATCTCGATTGCTCCGCCGTTTCGCACCCTTCCTTCAGCGAGGTAACTCATATCGTGAATTACAGCGTCGAAGTCGTTCCGGGCTCGCAGTACCATCTAGCCTCGGTCAAATTCGACGGAGCACCTGACGCGATGGCCGCCAAACTCAAGCTTGCCTGGAAGATGGCCCCCGGCGACGTATTTGATGAAAGCTATCTCGCAAACTTTAAGGCGCTGGCGCAAAAGAAAGACAAGCCCATGACGAAATGGCTGCTATCCGTCATCACCACTTACGACGTCAAGCCCGACCCTGACACGCACCAGGTCAACTGCATCTTCCATTTCGCCAAAGCCGCTCAGCCCCCTCGCTAGGTCGCCGACGGCATGAAGATGTGCTTATTTGAGATGGATTGCCGGCCTCCTGACAGAAAATGTAGCGCCGGCCTCTTGTCCGGCTGTAGCGCGGGTTTCCCAACCCATGCTTCTCTACCCAATCGAACAAAATTATCCTGTCAGAGACCTGGAGAGTCTCTGATTAGGTCAGAGTTTGAAAGGGCACGACTTTACAGGATGCAGAAAAACTCTAGCTTTGTGTCAGGGCACGACTTTACAGGATGCTGAAATGCTCTTGCTTTGTATCAGGGCACGACTGGTAGGTCAGGGCTTCAGCCCTGACTGCCGAAAACGGCCAGGAAACAGCGGGGTTTTAACCCCTGCGGGACTGCAACTGAAACAAGGTAGCTGGGTGCCCCATCCTTGCGCCGTTTTTCTGGCGCAAGGGTGGGAACCCTCGAACCTCAACCAGTCGCGCCGTCCCACTCTGTCCCAGCCACAAATGCTGGGTGCCCCCGGTCTCAAAATCAAAACCTGTGGCACCCGCAGTTCGTGGTTCAGTGAGGTTTCAGAGATACAAATCCCGGCCAACGAACTGGTAATGGTAGAGATATCCAAGAAAAAGTTGTAAGCTCATCGTATGCCGCTACCGACAATTACCGAGGGAGACATCAAAGCTCTCATCCCGCAGATTAGCTCAGCCGTCGAGATTGGGCATGGTGGACAGAGGGTTGTGTTCCGCGCCACGTGCAATGGTCAGCCAATTGCTCTGAAGTTTGCGCTACTTTCTGACACGTTCAAACCGGATCATGAAGACCTTGAGGTGGCCATTCTCAGAGCCCAGCGGGAGACACAAATCTTGCGGGAATGCACTTCACCTCACATGGTGAAGCTCGGGCCAATTGGCATGGGAACAACCTGTATCGCAGGCCAGAACATCCTTTACTATTCTGAAGAATTCATCGACGGGCAGACGCTCAACGATTGGCTGCGAAGTGATGGTCCTTTGCATGCCAAAGAGGTGGTTCGACTTGGTTTGCAGATGTGCTCAGCAATCGCAGATCTTTGGTCTCTGAGAAAGATACATAGAGACATCAAGCCCGGCAACATTATGCGCAGGTCCGATGGGACTGGCTACGTGCTACTCGACGCAGGTTTGGCATTCGACGTTGCAGGAGAATCGATTAGCGCAGGCTTCTTGGTCGGCACAATGGCATACTTCAGCCCTGAGCAATTTGACTACACAAACAGACGGGCCATGGATTTCCGCTCCGATATGTTTTCTCTGGGCGTAACGCTTTATGAGGCTGCTACCGGGCAACATCCATTCTTCACTCCGACGACCACAGTGACTCACTTGTTCAGTAAGATTATGAAACAAAACCCCGTTCCACCGAGTTCGATTAATTCGGCTATCCCGGCTACGTTTGACAAGGTGATTTTACGAATGATGGGAAAATCGCCTCACTTGCGTTATCGTCGGATTGAGCAACTACGCGACGCGCTGGCACAACTACAGGAGGATCTGTAATGGCAATATACGCGCAGCATGGGTATGGCAAGTCAGGCAAGATAGATGCAGCGCTGGACTCGGGAAGTATTGACGGGGTAATCTTCGGAGCCCGTAATGAGAAGATCGAGAACATTAAGAGCTGCGTCGATAATGTGCGGGAGAAGAATGGAAAAGTACTTCTTGACCCCCAATTCCATGTCTCAGCGATAAACCCTGCAAATGACCGATTCTTACCAGATTACCCATTCTACAAGGCTGGGCGAACATCAGCCGACTTTATCGGCGTAAAGAAGATTTCAAGCCATGTAAAAACGACTCTTGATTTTGAGTTGACGTTGCAACTTGATAAGCTTCTTTCCCCGACGGTAATCTTCGATTCGTTCGAAAGCAAGTGGTGTCAGACTGCACTTAATCTGGCCGATGCCTCTTTGGATTACCATGCGAGCCTTCAAGGGGCACCTCCGCTGCTCCTAAGTTTCGTGATTGGTGAGGAAGCGCTGGAATCCCGGAACGAACTTGACGATTTTTTGGATCAGCTCACTTCTTGGGAGTCCATGTCGGGAGCGTACATTATTTTTTCGCGAGAAGACTATTCGTATTCGCAACGTTTCAAGCCCGAGAGGCTTGCTAATGCTTTGTACTTGAATTATGTCCTCGCGAGCATCAACGGTCTAGAAGTTATCAATGGCTTTACCGATTTCTGCGGCCTCCTCTTCCGTTCGGTAGGGAGTACGGCTTTTGCTTCCGGTTGGAGCCAAGGCATGCGCCAATTTCACACGAGGTCGTTCACAAAGCAGAAGCCGGGAGGACAACAACCAAGGTTACGATATACATCAGCCCCACTTCTCAACTCAATTCTATTGAGCGAACTTCAACAGATTTATGAGAGTGGTAATCTCGATCAGGTGCTCTCAGGCGTTCCCCTGGACGAAGTCATAACAGGTGCTGATAGCCCCGAAAGCTCGGATTGGAATGCACCCACCTCCGAACTTCATCATTGGGAATCTCTCAAATTGATAGAGAAACAAATAGGCGAAGAGGTTCCGGAGAACCTTTCAGTTCTCGACGAAAGGATCGCTACTGCGCAAGAGCTCTACTTGATGCTCAAAAACGAAGGAGTTGTCTTCGGGCCGCAGACACGCCCAGATCATCTCGAACAGTGGAGCGAAGCTATTGAGACATTCCGCGAGATTGCTTCACTATGACACCAGGCTCACTGAACATTCCCAGAGCCATGATCGTCCGGTACCCGGCATTCGGCTGACGTTTTAGGGGTCTTATCAGAACCCTCGAATTGCCCGTCGTGTCATGCCCAACCAGCCCAATATTCGCCTTTCGAAAACTGTCTTGATATCTGAAAGCTGTATCCGCGCTCTCGCTGGGCATCACCACGAAGACTCGGTGGGAAAAGCTACGATAGCGAGTTGCTTGATAAAGAGCTCGTCTCCAGTCCTTGAGCTTTAATTCAAATGCACAAATCTCTACGACCGGTAAAACATGGCTAGAGATCGCCCGATACCTGTGCGCACTCGTTTCAACAACAAAACCAGCTTCCACGAGCGCTCTCAACCATTTCCGCAACACGGGAGGGGTAACACCTAGCCTTTGGAGAAGATCTCCCTCCGACTGAGCAGATCGCTGACGTAGAGCAGCTAGGAGTCGGCTGGCAGTTGGATTCCGAAGCAGCGCCGAATGCTCACGAAATCGAGCAGGACTCTGCCCTGGCTCAAATCTTCCCCATACGATGTCGGCCCGGCCCTCTGAGCAGGTACTTTCGTGAGCAAGAACCCACTTTCCGGTCGAACGCCGGGTCCAAAGTGATGGCCGCGCGTGCTCCTGAAAACTCCTACTAAGCTCCGATTCCCACCTGAAGGATGTCGTCCCCATGCTCATCATTATGAACCGAATCGGTGAGTGGACCAAGTCTCCCTTCCGGCGGGCGGGTCCCATCTCGAAGGTCTCAATTCAGCACAACCCCGGTCTGCTCCCTGGGGCGCAAGCCGCCCGCCAACTCGCTGACTTGCTAACTCGCTAACTTGCCGCTCTGCGGCATTGCCGAAAATTACCCTCTACCCGCGCACACTGGAAGAGAAGAGAAAAGAGTACGAACCCCTTCATCCAAAGGAGAAATCATGCGCAACCTTACCGTTACCGTTCCCGACGATGCCTACCGCCGTGCGCGGGTTTGGGCAGCCCAACGCGACAGTTCACTCTCCGCAATCGTCCGCTATCTCATCGAAACGTTGCCCGGAATCGATCGTTCCAACAGGGCTTTCCCCATACCTAACTCCAACCCTTCCAGTCACATACCAGCCGCCGACTCCCCAAATCCCAAATCATAAATTTTGAGGTTTTTTACTGGTGAAACTGTGGAGACGCATCAAACTCATTCAATATCAATAACTTAAACAGGCAGCCTACACGGAGACACTCAACAACAAAAACGGTGAAACCGTGGAGGCATACCGAACCTCTTCAGAATCAAAAACTTCCGCAGGCCATCCGCACAGCTTCACAGAACAAGTGAAATTGTGCGGCAGCCAGCGGAAGCGGGTTGTTTCCGGAGCGCTTTCTTACTCTTCCACGACGGCTTTGGAGAGATTTCTGGGGCGATCCACATCCACGCCGCGCTCCAGCGCCATGAAGTAGGCAAACAATTGCAGGGGAATGACTTCGGCGATGGGCAGCAGGTACTCGGTGGCCGGTTGCACCTCGACGCAATCCGTGACCAGTTCCGCCACTTCCCGGTCTCCGGCGTTGGCAATGGCAATCACCTTGGCGCCCTGCTCCTTCATGTCGTGCAGCAGTTGCAGCGTCTTCTCGTAGCGCACAACCGACGCTTCCAGCGCGTAATCCACAGTGGCCAAAACGACCAGCGGCACAGTGTCGCTGACCAGTGCATTCGGCCCATGCTTCAGCTCGCCCGACGGGTAGCCCTCGGCATGAACGTAGGAGGCTTCTTTCAGTTTCAAGGCTCCCTCACGCGCCATGGCGTAGTGAATTCCGCGACCGAGGAAGAGGAAGGTGTTGGCGGTGCGGTACTTGTTCGCCAATGTGGCCATCTGCTTCGCCCAGCCGTCCAGTTGCGCTTCGATGGCGGTCGGCAGGGCCTGCAACCGGGCAATGTTGGCTGCAAGTTCCGGGGCATCCATCCGTTCCAGGCGCCGCGCCTCATAGAGGCCCAACAGAAAGAGCACGGCCAACTGGCAGGTGAAGCTCTTGGTGGCCGGAATCGCCTTTTCCACGCCCGCGTCCAGCGGCATGGAGACGCCAGCCTCCTGCGCCATGGTGGACTCGGGCACATTGGTAATGGCCAGGGTCTTGTCGCCGCGCTGGCGCACCTCGCGCAAGGCCGCCAGCGTGTCAGAGGTCTCGCCGGATTGGGAGACGACGATGACGGCGGGATGGCGCAGGTCGTACCGGCCGCGGCAACTGTACTCGCTGGCGTACTCCACATCGACCGCAAGTCCGCACAGATCCTCGAGCAGAATCTCCGCAGCCAGCCCACAGTGGCGGCTGGAGCCCGAGGCGGCAATCAGCACCTCGCCCGCCGGGTTGCTCCAACCCGCGAGCCGGTCTGCCACGTCGCACCTCAATTGGTTGGCGTCCAGGTACAAAGCCAGGGTGCGGCGCAGCGCCGCCGGCTGCTCATAAATCTCGCGCAACATCTCGTGGGGAAATTCTACGGAATCGCTCATTTTGGTTCAGATCCTTGTGGGCGTCCGTTTGGTGGGCGCCAGTTTTGTCCCTAAAAATCGATCATATACGATGAAGTTGGTCAACTCCTTGAGTGAATTCCTGAATATTTTCACTATTCGCTCAAAAAATCCAAGTTCAGGCTTTATTTTTCCTTCTCTGAGAGGGTAGAATCGGTGCGATATGGCCGACACACTGAATCGCCGCTGTGAACTAATTATTAAATTTCTTCTCCGGACCGGAACTGCCACGGTTGAAGAGATCCTCGAAGTGGCCGGCTCCTCGGCTCCCAGCATCCGGCGCGACCTGGCCAAGCTGGAAAGCCGCGGGCTGATCCGTCGCACTCACGGCGGGGCAACGCTGGTCGAGCCTCTGCTCTACGAGCCTTTCCGCTACGACAGCTCCTTCCTGGCTCGCGAGCAACGCTTTGCCGAGGAAAAGCGCCGCATCGGCCTGGCCGCTGCCGAACTGGTGCAGGCCAATGAGACCGTTGGCCTCACCGCGGGCACTACGACGACGCACATCGGCCGCAGCCTGCGTCACCGCGAGAAAATTCAGGTGGTCACCAACGCCATTAATATCGGCATGGAACTGTGCAACCAGCCGGGCATCCGCACCTATTTGACCGGCGGCGTGGTTCCTTGGGCGTGGTCGTTTTCGCTCACCGGCAACGCGGCGCTCACGTTTCTTGACGACGTCTACATGGACAAGGTGTTTTTGAGCGTGACCGGCCTGGATGCCGAGCGCGGCGCCACTACGCTGGAGGCAGACGAGGCGCTGGTCTACCGCAAGATGCTCAAACAGGCCAAGCAGGTGATCGTAACCGCCGATGGCAGCAAACTGGGCAAAGTGAGCCCGGCTTTCATCTGCCCGGTGAGCGAGATCAATGTCCTTATTACTGACACTGGCGCATCGGCCGAAGCACTGGCCCCTTTCGAGCGCCAGGGAATCCGCATTATCCGCGCGTAAGGCTGCCCAAAGCGGCGGCTCTGGAGTTTATGCCGGGTGCCGCCATCTCTCTGGCAGCAAAATGGGTGCGCATCAACTGTACCGCAGTGCGCACATCGGCCTCCAAAATCTCCGCTTTGCTGGCCTCCGCATCTCCGTTGCCGCACTCCCCGGCTCTGCGGGTCAGTGAGCCGTGCAAGCAGTGAAGACCGGTCCGCTGCAAGACCTCGGCCATGGAGGCCAGTTTCAGCCCGCCTCCGGCCATGATCTGAATACGGCCTCCGGCCTGCTTGACCAGCTTCCCAAGCTGCTCCGCGCCTGTGAGCACATCTGGCGCCCCGCCGGAGGTCAACAGGCAATTGGCTCCGGTCTCGATAACCGCTTCCAGCGCCTCGCCCAAATCCGGCGCCCTGTCAAAGGCCCTGTGGAAAGTCACGTTCATGGGATGGGCCAGTTCCGCCAGTTTCCGGCTCCGGTCAACGTCAATGCGACTGTCCGCCTGCAGAACGCCCAGTGCGACTCCGGCCGCGCCCGCCTCCCTGGCACATTGCACCTGCTCCAGCATCTGGTCAAATTCCCATGCGGAGTAGACAAAGTTTCCGCCGCGCGGGCGAATCAGCACATGAACAGGGATGGAAAGCGCCTGGACGGTGGCCGCAATCAGTTGTTCGCTGGGCGTGATTCCGCCAAGATCGAGCCTGATGCACAACTCGATACGGTCGGCGCCGCCCCGATCAGCCGCCTGGGCAGCCTGCAGGGATTCAGCGCAAAGCTCGAAAAGAAAGGTCTTCATGCCTGATTCCAGAACGGCAGAGTGAGATCTACGCGCTTCCCTGTGTCTGTCTCCGCGGGCGTACCGTGCGCCGCAAGCGTTAGCACGAGATCAACACAAACATTAAAGTAAGTATCATTTTTTGTCAAAATGATCAATATTGTAAAAAATTAACATGGTTTTAGTCATTCAGAGTGAGGCGAACTCCTCCGCCGTCGTTTTTCTCCTTGCACAGGCTCGGCAGTTGCAGGGCCGGCGCGGCGAAACGAAGCGCCTGGAAGCCAGCGGTGAGATTCCCCAGGATGTGGCTCCCAAGGGAGTGAATCGTCCAGAAGAAGCCGAAGCCGTCGGCAAAGAAAAACCAGGAAACAGCCAGGATCGAGACATAGGGTCTTTCCAAATGAGTGCAACCCAATGGCCGGCAAGGGCTGTGCCGGCTTGCACAACCGGCCGCGGGCGGCGAAAATCAATGGATTGAGCGGGAGGCGAGCAGTTCCCGCTTGACACTCGCCATGCGCACGCCCAGACCGTTCCAACTCAAATCTCCGTTGTCCCGAGACCGCTGGAGCACGCGCGATCTGATCGCGGCGGCTCTGCTCTTCCTGGCCAGCTCCGCCGTGGTTCTATGGCAGAACGCGCATCTTGCGGTTCTCTGGGACACGAGCTACATTCTGGATACGAGTGTCCGCATCTCTCTGGGACAGTTGCCGTATCGCGACTTTCCCCTGGCTCACGCGCCGCTTACGTTTCTCGTCCAGGCCGCTATCATCCGGCTCGGCGGACGGGTCTTCTTTCACCATGTTCTCTACGCCGCAATCGTGGGCGGCCTGGGCACGGTGCTGGCCTGGCGGATCGCACTCGACACGCTCCGAGGGCGCCTGAGGGCATCGTGGCCCGTTTCTCTTCTGCTGGCCGCGCCGCTGACGGTGCTGGGCATCTACAGCATCCTGCCGTTTCCCTTCTACGACTGCGACTGTGTCTTCTGCATCCTCATTGTGATTTTTCTTTTGCAACGCCTGGAGGCGGATTCCGCCGCTGCCGCAACCTCGGCCAAGGCACTTTTGCGGCCCTTCATCGCGGGCGCGGCGATTCCGCTTCCGCTCTTCTTCAAGCAGAATATCGGCCTTCCTCTTCTGGCGACTGCGTTCGCTCTGGTTTTTCTGCTGCTGATCGTGCGGCAACCGCGCCGCGGCCCGGCTCCCCACAGCAGCCCGGCAGCCTTGGGCGCGATTCTGGCCGGGGCGCTGGGAACGCTACTTGCCGCCGGGCTGTTCCTGCACTTCACCGTGGGGGTGGGCAACTACCTTCATTGGACGATCCAGTTCGCGTCGCAGCGACGCCTGCCCGGCTTGCAGGCGATGCTGGCCGTTTATGCGGAACCTTCGCTGTTGTGGGCTCTGCCGGCAGTCGCGACGGCTCTCGTGCTCTTGCGCAGCCGGTTCGCCAACGCGCTGTGGGCGCGCCTGATGGCGCTTGGCCTGCTGGCCGCGCCGTTCGTCTGGACGCTGGCCAGCCTCTTTCTTTCCTCAGACGCAGACGACCGCGCCAGCAGTCTCCTGGCGCTGTGGCCGCTGCTGCTGGTCCTCTCTGGCGCGCTCACCCTCTGGAATCTTTGCCGCAATCCGAGCCTGCGCGCGCTGTTGCCCGCAATCCTGTTGGTCACCATCAACGGAACCCTGCTCTCGCAACAGTTGTGGGGATCAACCTATGCCATTTGGCCGTTGCTCGTGCTTCTTATCGCGGAGATGATCGCTTTTCTGGCTTTCATTGAGCCGGCCGGCACAGCCCAGGAGACAACACCTCGCACTCAGCTTGTTGCGTCGGCCCTTGCGGCGATTATCTCGGCAACGCTGGTTCTCTGCGGCGGACTCTATATGGCCAGCGAAGAGCGCCTGTCCTACGCGAGAGTTGAGGGCCCAGTTGTTCGTTCGGCGGTTCCCGCGTTGAGGGGAATGGCTGTCTCTGGCCCTTTCCTGTCTGACTTTGAAGAACTGTTGCGCTTCGCCGCCAAGGAAATCCCTGTCTCCGACGGGATGATTCTCATTCCCGGCGAAGACCCGTTCTACTTTGCCACCGGCCGCGTTCCGCAATTTCCGGTGCTGCTGTTCGACAACGCGACTGATCCGCTTTCGCCCGCGCAGCTTGTTGAAGAGGCGCGGCGGCGCAATATTCGTTGGCTGATCGTCAAGCGCGAGCTGCAGCTCAAGGAAGATCCCACCCCGCAGCGCGAAGATGCACTGAAGGCTCTTCAGCAAGTTTTTCTGCCGTACCGCAAACTGGGCAGCTACGATGTCTATCGCCGTCCTTAGCGCCGCCTCTGAAGAAACGGCACAGTCCTCCCCGACACAAATGCGCTTCAATTTGCCGTTTGAAAGGACTTGGCGGTACAGCCTTTGTGAACCGGTCGTGGAGGGCAAGAGAGAATTCGCATAGAGTCATGGCGAAAGACAGAAGAAGTGGGCGCCAGACAGGCTAGAAATGTCGTGCCGATCAGGCGCATATCGCTCCAGAACGTGGCCCGGCACATATATCGCACGTCCATGCGCGCCTTGAGCGGCCGGATGCGCTGATTATAGAAATCATTCAATTGGCTGGGCTGAACGCGGCTCAAAATCTCCTCCTCGCAGCGGAAGGCGAGCGACGCAGCGCCAGTGATACCGGGGCGATAGGGCATGTTGGCTATGCTCGCATACTGCGGAAGTTTGGGCCGGGGACCCACAATGCTCATCTCTCCGCGCAGCACGTTATAGAACTGCGGAAGCTCATCGAGCTTGAGCCTGCGCAGCCAGCGTCCCATGGCGGTAATGCGGCGATCCCCGCGCCGAGTAAGGCCGGGACCGCTCTGCCCCGAGCCGGATGTCATGGTACGGAATTTGTAAATGCGAAAGAGACGCCCTTCGCGGCCAACGCGATGCTGAACAAAAAAGGCAGGCCCCCGCGAGGAGAGGCGCACACACAATGCGATCGCCAGCATCGGAAGTCCAAAGATGGCAAGGACCAAAAGCGCAACCGACAGATCAAGCAGCCGCTTGGAATCGGAGAGGCTCCATTTGCTGGCCGAGGGGCTAGACAAACGAGCTTCACTGGCGGGAACGCCATGAAGGACAGGAGGCGGCGTGGAGATGGAGAAAGGCGGAACGGAAACTGCGCTCGACTGAAACGCGCGATGAGAGAGTTGCATGAAGCTAACCTCGATAGCTTGATGAATATCCAGAGCGATAAGTAGGCCAAACCGTGGATGAGATTGTGGGAGTAACTAAAGAGCCGCTCCCGATAGCCAATTGATTTGGACTCCTATCCGCAGTGTGACCATATATGTATCGTCGGCTACATGGGCTGTGAATACGCGGGCAAAGGAGAGAAATAGGAGGGTTCGGGAGACGCAATCGGGACGCGTCCCGATTGCGAAATCCGATAAGTCATATCTAATTACCGATCAGGCCCAAAAATGAGTTCTTGGTTTTCCATCCTTTCCGCAATGAGCGCGGAAAGGATGGGGTACGGAATCCCGGTGTTATTGGGCGGATATTTGAAGAGCCAAAGCGAAAAAGATTTTGCGCAGCCGTCTACTTGATGATGTCGATAGCAGCCGCGCTCAGGGCAAGCTGTGAGAAAACCTGCGTCCAGGAGAGGAACTCGCGCATGGCTCCGGGGCCTACGTTCTTCTCCGGGACAACGATGGTATCGCCAGGGTAAAGGCGCACGTTTTGCAAGCCGGAAGAAAAGATCGATTGACCAGCGCTGTGGCCGGTCACCGATCCATCCGCTCGCAGAATAAATGTCTGTCCACGGTCGGCGTCGCGGTTCGGGCCGCCGGCAAGGTGAAGGTAGTCGCTCGCGCGCGCGCCGTTGTGATAGAGAAATGCATTCTGATTCAGCACTGCGCCAACCACCTGGATGGTGGCGGGAGTGGGCGGGACCAGCAACAGGTCGCCGTCCTCCAGTGGCGTTTCCGGCAGGTCGTTGGATCCCGCGCCGTGCGGACGCAAGTTGAGTACGATTCGTCCAGAGGGCTGCAACTGGCGCAGCCGCTCGATCAGCTCACGGTTGAGGTCGGCGGTAGGTCCCGGTTGTCCTCCTTGCTGCGCAGTCGCGTTCCCCGTGCTGGCCATAGCGATTGAGCTGCGCGCCAACTGATGCTCGAGACGATCGGCGTACTCTTTGAAATGTTGATGTTCGATCGCCTGGGTGCTCTTGCGGGTGAACTCCGAGCCGTAAAGATATGCCTTATCCGTCAGGCCTCCGGCGCGCGTGACCAGCGAACGCAGGGTTTCACCGGGCAGAACGCTGTAAATGCCGGCATGCACGAACTCTCCTTCCAGCCGTACATACTTTGTCTGCTCGTTGATGGGCGGGTGAACATCCTCTTGCGAGAAGACGGTGATTACATCGCCCGACCGGAGCTCGAGATCTTGTGACACGTCATGATCGAGCACCAGTTTGCCCAAGCTGAAAGGAAGAAGCGAAGTGGTCATGGTGGCGGGGTCCAGACGCTCGATGGCAGCGAAGTTCCAATCGGTCTGCGCTCCGGGGCTGGAGACTGCGGTTGGCTTCTCAGTCAGTTCTTTCCCAGGCTCACCCGTGAGCCCATCCTTGCTGGCGGGTGCAGCTAGTTCCGGCGCGGGAAGACCAAGCTGCGTGCGGCGCCACCAGTAGTCGCGCGTAACCAGCGAGTCGCGATCAGGCATCAATTCGCTCAGACGCATTCCCTCATGCCAGAGGAAACGTCCCGGATTGGCAACCGATCCGCGCAGCGTGACCGTCTGGCGATAGCTGGAGACGATGGGATCGATGCGCACAATGTCGCCATCGGCCAGCGGCGTCGCAAGGCCAGCGGCGTCGGCTTTCAGCGCGAAGGCGCGGCGTTGCGCATGGTCCTCGACGCGCTCCACCGAGATGTGCTCGCCGGATGAGACGGCCGTTCTGCCGCCGGCCACGTCCAGTAACTCTTCTATCGATTCCTGCCCGCGCAGTTCATAGATTGCCTGCTGGCGGACGCTGCCGACCAGTGCCACTTGCGGACCTACGGCGGGAATGAAGAGCACGTCGCCCGATTGCAGTTGCACATCACCGGTCTTGTCGCCCTTCACCAGCAGCGCATAGAGATCGAAATCCGTGACCACTTTGCCCGCGCGCTTCAACTCGACATGACGCATGGAACCGGCCCCGGAAGGACCGCCGCTGAAAAAGATCGCATTCACCAGCGTGCTGAGAGCGCTCACCGTGTACTCTCCCGGTTGCCGCGCCTGTCCGGCCACATATACCTGGATGGAGTGAATCTCTCCCATATCGACACTTAGTTCGAAGTTGCGGTAGACGCGTTCGAGCGCGGTGCGCAGGTGGCCGGCGACAGAAGAAAATGGGAGCCCGGCAACATGCACGGCGCCCGCCTTGGGAAGGTATATATCTCCCTCGCGGCTTACGCGCAGATTGGCGCTGAAATTGATCTGTCCCCAGATGCGGATGCGCAATTCGTCGCCTGTGCCGACCACCATATCCTGCGGTGCGGGCCCTTGGTCGATGGGACCGAAAGAAGCTGGCTGCGCGGCAAAGAGGCGAGTTCCATAGATCGGCAGCATCCGGCCTGTGGTGGCAGCCACAAAGCGCTGAAACTCGGTGGGAGGCTCGGCGGGCAATGATCGTTTGACTTGCTGACCAGATGCGTTCAACCCGTTGCGCAACGCCTGCTCCGTGTAACTCGATTGGCCGGAGAGGCTGTTGTCGGCCGAGGCCTCTGTGGAGCGGTCCGCCCTGGGCGTTCCTTGCTGCGGAGTTTCCTGCATGGTCAGCACGGTAGGCGATTGGGTCGTGGAAGGCGAAGGCGCGGCCTGTTGCAACGGACAGCCGTCCGAATCGGGATCGTCCTCTGCTGAACATTGCGCGTGCAATTGAGACGCGCAGAAGACGAGAACCGCGGCGCCGGCGACCGGGAGAAGTATCGCGCGGCGAAGGTATGCAGGGGCAGATGAATGGTTTCTCATAGACGCCCCATTGTTCACACATCCGCGCGGCGAAATGCACGAAAAAGCGCAGGAGGAAATCGTCCTTGTTCCGAAATTGAACAGGCCCATGAGTGTTTTCCCATAATCGATTTCGCGCTGGCGTTTTTCTCGTCTTCTTCGTTCGCGCACATTCTTTCGCGGGTAATCTGAGCGAAGTTTTCCCGCTGAGTGGCCGGGCAATCCACTCGCAACTGACCCATTTTTCCAGTGTTGGCGGGCCGTTGCGAGAGCTGACCGTTTCCGCTCCAGCAAAGCCGGCGGCGCGGAACTCCAGACAGGGAGCGCGCTGCACAACTCAAGAAAAAATTCGATCCGATCCCAAGAGGAAGCTCAGCAGTGCCAACAGAAGATCAGGAACCCGACGCAACCGCAACCAAGGCCACCAACGGCTCTCTGCCGCCCGTGATCCGCGTGGCGATCAAACGCAAGAAGCTCGTAGGCATCGCCACATTGGCCATCGTTGTGTTGGCCTCGGTAATCGCGTTGCTGCTGCCCAGCCGCTACATGGCCACTACGGTCATCCTGCCGCCTCAGCAGGGAGGCTCGGCGGGAGCGTCCATGATGGCGCAATTGAGCAGTTTGGGCGCCATGGCCGGTGCGGGCGCTGGTGCGCTGGGCATCAAGAACCCCAACGATCTGCAGGTGGCCCTTCTGAAGAGCCGCAGCGTGGAGGATGCGATGGTGGCGCGCTTTCATCTGCAGGCGCTCTACCACACGAAGTACGTTTCGTCGGCGCGAAAGCGGTGGGAGAAGAAGACATTCATTGACAACGGGCTGAAGGACGGATTGATCCGCCTTTCGGTGACTGACCGGGATCCGCGGAGAGCCGCGGAACTGGCCAACGGCTGGGTTGAGGAATACCAACGCTTTTCGGCAACCCTGGCGGTGAGCGAGGCGTCTGGGCGAAGACTCTTCTTCGAGCGGCAAGTGGCCGACGCGCGCGAAAACCTGGCGCGCGCCGAAGAGGAGATGAAGCAGACCGAGCAGCGCACGGGCGTGATGGAGCTGGACGGCCAGGCCCATGCCATGATCGCCTCGGCGGCCATGTTGCGCGCCCAGGTGGCGGCCAAGCAGGTCGAGATCCAGGCGATGCGCCAGTTTGCTGCCGACGAGAATCCGGACCTGGAGCGCGCGCGACAGGAGTTGTCGAGCCTGGAAGGGCAATTGGGCTCGATGGATGTGGGCCATGATCGCCAAAGTGGCGACCTGGTGGCGCCCAAGGGCAATGTGACCCAGGCGGGCCTTGATTATGCGCGCGCCCTGCGCGAGGTGAAGTATCGCGAGACGGTGGTGAGCCTGTTGACGCGTCTTTACGAGATGGCGCGGGTCGACGAGGCGCGGCAGGGCCCGCAGGCGCAGGTTGTCGATGCGGCCGCCGTTCCCGACCGTCCCACATCGCTCTACAGAATATTGATTGTGTTGGGAGCGCTGCTTGTGTCTCTGCCGCTGGCGCTTGGGATTGCGCTGGCAACCGAGGCCGTCGAGGCTCTACGCGTTCTTCGCCGCCGCGCGGGCTCCTGGTCCCTGGCGCTTGAAGAGGCCTGGGGCGGAGGGGCACGATGAGGATTCCACGGGCGTTGGGCCTGGATGGCGCCGTCGCCTATACCTTCCTGGCGAGAATCGTGAACATTGCGGGCAGCACCGTGACGGTTCTGCTGATCGTACGCTTTCTCTCGCCCACTGAGCAGGGCTACTACTACACGCTGCTGAGCCTGGTCGCGCTGCAGATGGTCTTCGAACTGGGTTTTTCGTTTGTCGTTCAGCAGTTGGCCGCGCACGAATGCATCCATCTGGAACTGCGTGGAGATGGCAGCGTGAGCGGCGACCCGGTGGCCCACGCCCGCCTGGCCTCCACGCTCCAGCTCAGTGTGCGCTGGTACACCGTGGCCGCCGCCGCGATGGGCCTGATCCTTGCGCCGCTTGGGGCACTCTTCTTTGCGCGCCACGCCGCTGTGGGACAAGTGCATGTGGCGTGGCAAGGGCCCTGGCTGCTGGCCGTAGCGGCATCGATGGCCGGGCTGTGGTGCCAACCCTTTTATTCCTTTCTGGATGGATGCGGCGAAGTGCGCGCGGTGGCCGCGCTGCGGCTGCGACAGGCGGTGGCCGGGATGGCTCTGGCCTGGACCGCCATGGTTCTGCATCACGGGCTCTATTCGCCGGGCATGGTCATCGCCGGCCAGGTGGGGACCGGCCTTTTCTTTCTGGGCGCGCGGCGCCGTCTGCTGACAGGATTGTTAGGCTACCAGGCCCACGACGCCTCCATCCGCTGGAGCCGTGAAGTGTGGCCTTTTCAATGGCGCATCGCTGTGAGTTGGACGTGCTCTTACTTCACAATTCAGGCATTTATCCCCATCCTCTTTGCGTTGCGCGGACCGCTCGAAGCCGGACAGATGGGCATGTCGCTCAGCATCGCCGGCTACATCACAAGCCTGGTGCTGCCGTGGATTACGACTAAGGCTACGCCCTTCGGCCGTTTGATTGCGCAGCGCCAGTTCAAGGGACTTGACCGGCTGTTTTTGCACACTATGGGCCAGGCCATGGCCGTGTTCGCCATGATTGCGCTGGCCGCGGATGCTGGAGCGGCGCTGTTGACAGTTGTCGCTCCAAGGCTGGCGGCGCGCATGGTTTCGCCGCAACTGTTTGCGGTGCTGGTGCTGGCCGCAGGCGCCAACTGCGTGGTGCAGAGCCTGGCGACGCTGTTGCGCTCTTTCAAGCGAGAGCCGTTTCTCTTGCAGTCGCTGGTGGTGGCATCGCTCACCCTGCTTCTGGCCGTGCTCACGGCGCCTCGCTGGGGCAACACCGGCGTCACCCTCAGTTATCTAACTGCCACGGCGGGCATCGCCCTGCCTTCTGCGTTGGCGATCTTCGCGCACACCCGCCGGAGATATCTGGCCATAAGCCCACTCACCGTAATCGGAGGCGAGGCGGGATGAGCACTGCATCTACATGCTTTGCGCTCAGGCCAGGGCCCTTCGAATTTCGCGGCTCCCTGTCAGCGTCCGTCAGGCTATTCTCCTTCTGCGCGATGCTGGTCTTCTCCTTTGTGCCGGTCCTCATCTATATCAACCTCTCGCAAATCTTTCTGCTCGCGCTCTGCGCGGTCGCTCTGTGCTGCTATCTTGTCCGCCTTGAAGCCGATATACTCGCCACACTTTTTGTGATCCTTTCGATCGCTGTCTCTCAGGCAATCGCCATCGCGCACAGTTCAGCCGCAACCAAAAATTATCTGACACCTTTTCTCTTTCTGACCTCGCTCGTGATTGGGCCGGCCGTGATGCTTCTGGCCAGGTCGTATCCGCCTGCCAGCCTCAGCCGCCTGATGCCTCGCATTATCAACTGGCTTCTCGTCTTTCTTGTCATTGAGTGCGTCTCGCGGCTCATCTTCTCGCCCTACATGCCCGCAACCGCCGAAACGGATCTTACTGACAGCTTCTATCTCTACAAAGCCAGCCTCTTCTTTTACGACTCCAACTTTGTCGGCATCGAGATTCTCTGCCTTCTGGCGATCATGTTTGCGTTCAAGGAAACAATCGGACGCAAAAGATGGCTGCTGGCTTACATGCTCCTGTTTGCCACTTTGTCCAGGGCGTCCATCGCCGCCGGAATCTGCCAGCTTGTGGTGTACAAACTCTGGCGCTGGCGCGTCTGGACGCTCTTCGGGTTGCTAACGGCGCAGACGCTCGTCGTTATCAAGCTGTTCATAAGCTTCACGCAGGGGTCGGATGCAATTCACAATATCGACGGGAGCCTTTCAAGTAAGTTCTTCATTCTGTCGCTGATGACGGAGATCTATCACCGGGCAGATATAACGCAAAGACTATTCGGCATTGGAGTCGGTAACTTATTCAACTTGGCCGGGATCTTCGCCCATAACATCGTGGCAACCTTTGTTCTGGAACTGGGCATTGGCGGCTCGCTGTTGTTTGCCGCCTATGTGTGGATTCTTTCGAGAAAATGCCCCGCGTCGATCTATCTGCTCATCCTCCCCATGGTGGTCAACGGATTTTCCCTGGTAAGCACTTCCATGCCGTATTTCTTCGTTGCGCTCGGTTTGCTCGCAGCGTTGCGCGGCTCTTTACGCGATGGAACTGTCGCACTTGGAAATGAAACCGCATGCCGCGAAATTCAGAAAGGATAGGTATGGCGAAAATCAGCGTACTCTTGCCGGTTTACAATGTCGAAGCCTATGTCGCCGAGGCGCTCAAGAGTATCCAGTCTCAAACCATTACCGACATCGAGATAGTGGTTGTCGACGATGGATCGACGGATGAAACATTGCGGATTGTCGAGCGAATCGCTTCTACAGATTTGCGGATCAAGGTCGTCCGCGCACCCCGAAATATGGGGCTTCCGCTGGCTCTCAACCTCGGTCTTCGATTTTGTCTGGCTCCTTTCATTGCCCGCATGGACGGGGACGATATTGCTTTGCCCACCAGGCTGGAGAAGCAACTTCGGTTTCTTGAAGATAACGAGGGATTTGATCTAGTCGGCTGTGCAACCTCGGCAATTGACGAACTCGGGCGGCCGATCCCAGGGCTGGGGGTCTCCTGGAAGCCGATTACGCAGGAGGCGATTGCCAAGACTGTGCTGCTGGCGCCCCCGTGTAGCCATATCTGGCTTGCCCGGCGCGAGGTATATGACGCGCTATCAGGCTATCGCGAGATATCGGTTGCGGAAGATTACGACTTTCTGCTCCGCGCCATCTCTGCTGGATTCCGCATAACAAACCTGCCGGAATCGCTGATGTTGATTCGCACGCGCTCCGGCAATATATCTTCGCGTCTTGAACAAAGGAAGGCACACTACTACATCGTCAACTTATATCGCGAGCGCATGAGAAATCTCCAAGATAGTTTTACCCGTGAAGGTTATGAGCGTGCTGTGAAGTCCAACAGAGTGGAGAACGGAGCATTTCGGCTCGCCATGCGGTGTGTTCAAGAGGGACTGAGATCTCATAGTTCGGTGTTGCGGTATTTTCTCCTGGCGCTCTCAGCCCTGGTATCGCCATGGCAGGCCCGCTATTTCCTCCTTCGTCTTCATCTCAAGTTGGCATTGCGGACGCCGGGGTTCTCATCCTGACGGCGGAGTGCCGCGGCAGTACTCGTGATTGAGTGCTTCCCGAGGCTTCAATGAAGATATGCTTCATCATTCATGATGTTACTGCGCGCGCAGGCTCAGAGCGCGCGCAAGCCAGCCTCACCAATGCGCTTTCTGCCCGTGGCGAGTCGATTTCAATCTGGTCAATGTACGGCTTGGGAGGATCACCTGGGTTTCCATTGGCGAGCGGCATCAAGGTGAGTTATGGCCTGAAGAAGCCATGGCCGTGTTTTCTGGACTATCCATGGCTGGCGTGGGTGTTTGCCGTTTATGTTGTCCGGCTGCGGCCAGACTGGCTTGTCTGCACAGGCGCAAACCGGTTGATTGTCGCGTTGCTGGCGGCTTTTGCGTCCCGCGCCAAGGTGGCGATCTGGGAGCATTTCCCGGTTGCAAACAGCGTTACGAGACCGCGGGGCAGGCTAGCCAGAATGATTGCGTCGGTTGTGGCCTCGCGTATTGTTACGCTGACAAAGGGCGACAAGGACTTATACGCGACGCTTTACGCTCCAGCCGGAAAAGTTACTCATATTCCCAACATTGTGCTATCGCCAGGCGCAACCGGAACTGTTCGCCGCAAGGAAGTTCTCGCCATGGGGCGGCTTTCGCACGAGAAGGGATTCGACCTGCTGCTCGAAGCTTGGTCGCTGGCGATCAAGCGGCTGCCCGATTGGTCGCTTCGCATTGTGGGCGATGGGAAGATGCGCGACGAGTTAGTGCATCTTGCAAGCACTCTCGGAATCGAAGATCACGTAACATTCGCGCCGTTTTCTGACGATCCGTTTTCCTTATTTTCGAGGTGCGGTGTCTTCGTTCTGAGTTCGCGGTTTGAAGGTTTGCCATTTGTGCTGATCGAGGCGATGACTTGTGGAACAGCCTGCGTCAGCTTTGATTGTCCAAATGGGCCGCGAGAAGTGATTCAGAATGGAGTGAATGGCGTGCTGGTGCCGGCCGAAGATGTGGGTGCTCTAGCGAACGCAATGGTGAAACTTGGTCAGAATCCGGCGTTGCGCGAAAGACTTGGGGACGAGGCGCGGAGCGTCTCGAAGCCGTTTTCTGAGCCGCGCGTTGTGGCTCGCTGGCAGGAAGTTCTTTACGGCCAGATACCAATTGTCAGGAGTCCGGTGGTTTCGACTGCGTCGGGCAGCGCCGTCCGATCGAGAGCAGCATGAAGGCGAACTGCGTAAAGTTTACCCCGAGTTGATCGCTCAGGCGCTATCAGTTATCAAGACGTCGCCAAGGTATAATCGGGCTTATGGCGGTGCAGATTCAATCAAATTTAACTGAAACCGGAGACGCGGGAAATGGAGCGAATCGCGCGCCTTGCAGCGGCGCGGAAACGGCGCTCAAACTGCACGCCTTGGAAGCGCGCCTGGGGCAGTTGGGCAAGTTGATGGTGGCTTACTCTGGTGGTGTGGACTCAGCGTTTCTGGCGGCTACGGCGCATCGCGTTCTCGGCAACGACGTGTTGGCCGTGCTGGCTGACTCTCCCAGCCTGGCACGCCGCGACTTCGAGCAGGCTTGCGCATTTGCGCGCTCGCAGGGAATTCCGCTGCACATCGTTGCAACCGAAGAGTTGAGCCGGCCCGAGTATCAGCGCAACGACGCCAACCGCTGCTTCCATTGCAAAGACACGCTCTTTGAGGCCATGGAGGCGCTGGGCGAGGAGCTAGGATTCGACCGCATCGCCTATGGCATGAACGCCGACGACACTCGGGATTATCGTCCGGGACAACGCGCAGCCGAGGAGCACGCCGTGCTGGCGCCGTTGGCCGAGGCCGGGTTGACCAAGCCAGAAGTACGCGCTCTGGCCAAAGCCGCAGGTTATGCGTTGTGGGACCGTCCGGCATCGCCTTGTCTGGCCTCGCGCGTTGAATATGGCCGCACTGTGACTCGCGAGGTTCTGGAACAAGTAGAAAAGGCTGAAGAGAGCCTGCGTGGGTTGGGCTTCAGCGAGCTGCGCGTTCGCCATCACGGCGAGCTGGCCCGCGTGGAGATTGCCCGCGCAGAGTTGCCACGCGCCCTCACGATGGAGATGCTCGACGCCATCACCGCTGCTCTCAAGCTGGCGGGCTTTCAATATGTCACGCTCGATTGCTCGGGATTTCGCTCCGGGTCAATGAACGCAATCCTGCCTGTGGATGTGCTGAGGCATTTTCAGAAATAGGGCAACATTTCTGACCTTGTGGAAGGTCGCCGCTCTCTGGGGATCGCGTCGGTTTGAGGTCAGTGGTTTCGCCCAGCGGGGTTTCTGAAAATGCCTAGGCCAAGCGCGGCGCATAGCCGACGATTTAGAATCACACTGCGATGAGAATTGGTTATCTGGAGTGCTTTTCCGGCATCAGCGGCGATATGCTGCTGGGCGCTTTGGTGGATGCGGGCGTTCCCTTCGCTTGCCTGGCGGAGACAGCCGCTGCGCTGAATGTTGGCGCGCGGCTGGAGATGCGCAAGGTGAGCCGTGGCGGCCTGGCTGCAACCAAAGTCGACGTTTTTACGCCTGACAGTCCGGCTGTCGAGCCGTCGCACTCTCACCACGATCATCCGGCGCACACGCATGCCGCGCATGTCCATGAGCAGGACACACAACCCGCGCACAGCCACGCACCTCATCGCTCTTTGTCGGCCATTCTCGAAATCATTCGTTCCGCGCCGCTTTCTGAGGCGGTGAAAGAGCGCGCGGTGTGCGCTTTCCAAATGCTGGGCGAGGCCGAAGCTGCCATCCATTCCATTCCCATTGAAAAGGTGCATTTCCACGAGGTGGGCGCTGTAGATACGATTGTGGATATCGTCTGCGCTGCCGCGGGCGCTGAGACGCTGGGAGTGGAGCGCTGGCTTGCATCGCCGCTCAATGTGGGCAGCGGAACCGTTGTCTGCCAGCACGGCACGCTCCCGGTTCCGGCACCGGCAACTCTGGCTCTGCTGGGTGATGCCCCGGTCTATGCGGCTGGCCCGCCGATGGAGCGCGTGACCCCGACCGGCGCGGTCGTACTACGGATGTTGAATGTGTGCTACGCGCCGCTGCCGGCGATGCGCATTGTGAAAACAGGCTATGGCGCTGGTGGGCGCGAGACGCCGGGAGAGCCCAATCTGCTGCGATTGCTGGTGGGCGAAGAAGCGGCTGCCGGGAGTGACGCAGCCGAAGCAATTGCCGTGATCGAAACTGTGATCGACGATTGCAATCCGCAGGTTCTGGCTTACGTCAGCGAGAAACTGCTCGAAGCTGGGGCGTGGGACGTCTATCGCGCGTCAGTACAGATGAAGAAGGGGCGCACCGGCGTGCAGATGACCGTCCTCTGCCGTCCGGATCTGGTGCTCACGCTGCAGGATTTGATCTTCCGCGAGACCACCACCATCGGTTTGCGCTGGAGGCTGGAGAAGAAGGCCTCGCTGGCGCGCGAGTTCGTTGCAGTCGAAACGCGCTGGGGCAAGGTGAGGATCAAGATTGCCCGCCTGAACTCTGGAGTCATCGCCAACGCGGCACCGGAGTATGAGGATTGCCGGCAGCTTGCCGCCGGGCACTCGGTTCCGCTGAAGCAGGTGATTGGAGAAGCCATGCGGGCCTACGCGGCCACGGAGGAGAATCGCTGATGGATCGTGCTTTTATCGAGGCTCTGCTGAACGAAGTACGCGAGGGCCGCACGGCGGTCAGCGACGCGGTCGAACGACTGAAAGATCTGCCCTTCGAAGACCTGGGCTTTGCCAAGCTCGACCATCACCGCGCGCTGCGCACCGGAATGCCGGAAGTGATCTTTGCCGCCGGAAAGACCGTCGCACAGGTCGCTGCGATCTTTGGCCGCATGGCAGAGGCGGGAGGCAACGTGCTGGCTACGCGCGCTTCCGGCGAAATGTATGAAGCCGTTCATGCGGTCGAGCCGCGCGCTGAGTTCCATGAGACGGCCCGCGCCATCACGCTTGCGCAGGCGCCCACCATTCCAGGGAAGGGAAGTATCGGCGTGGTCTGCGCGGGCACCAGCGACCTGCCCATTGCCGAAGAGGCCGCGGTGACGGCGCGCATGATGGGCAATACGGTTGAGTTGATCGCCGATGTGGGCGTGGCTGGAATTCATCGGCTGCTGGCGCAGAAAGATTCTCTGCAATCGGCGCGCGTGTTGATTGTCTGCGCCGGCATGGAGGGCGCGCTGCCTACCGTCGTCGGCGGGCTGGTAAACGCGCCGGTGCTGGCCGTGCCCACCAGCGTGGGTTACGGAGCGTCCTTCGGCGGCGTGGCCGCGCTGCTGGGCATGTTGAACACCTGCTCGCCCAATGTTTCGGTGGTCAATATCGACAACGGCTTCGGCGCGGCGTGCATCGCTTCGCTGATCAATCACCTGTGAGAATGCGTCCAAAGTCTTACAGTATGGTATGTATCCATCTGAATGGACTTCGCAACGTGTTGATTCTAGGACGGTTAAAATTATCTGCAAATTTTAGGGATAGAAAATATATTTTTTAGGGGGGGTAGGGGGGCTTTGGGGGGGGTACAGACCGGTCACATCCCTGACAGATTGGACAGTCTGTCAGTGGACAGTGAACAGTGGTCAATAAGACCCCGTTCCTTTGATCATTCCTATTGTGCGCCGGTGGCGGGTTATTCCCCGCAAAGAGCGGAGAGGAAAAGTTGTTATTCCCTAGGTTCCAAATGCGGGACTTTGAAGTCGTGTCTTGACACGAACCAGACGTTTGCGGAAATGGTTTTGCAGTCATGCCATCCTTAATCCAGTAGCCCCAGAGCGCCAACGGGTGATGCAGATCACTGTGTGGTGGTTGCCTGAGCGCCAATCATTCATCCTGTACGGTTAGCGCCCGCGTGTGGGGAGGCGATTCTTGAACCGGTCCAGATTGCCGCAGTTGCGCAGGATTTCGCAGATTGTTTTTCTGCTGCTCTTTCTTGCGCTGTTGCTCTTTACCTCGCTGAGCCTGTTTCCCCGCGATGCGACGGAGATTCACCTGCGCGCGCCGGTACGGCTGTTTTTCGAGTGGGACCCGCTGGTAGCCGTGGTGAACGCGCTGGCCGGCCACGCTCTTTATCGCGGGCTGATCTGGAGCCTGCTCATCCTGCTGCCGACGCTCTTTCTGGGGCGCTTTTTCTGCGGTTGGATCTGCCCCATGGGCACGCTGCAACAGTTTGTGGGCAATATGCCGTCGGAGGCCAAGAGGGGCAAGCAGCGGATCGAGGCAAATCGCTACAAGCGCTGGCAGACAGGCAAGTACGTTGTTCTGCTGGCCGGGTTGGTGGCCGCATTCTTCGGCTCGGCGGCCATCGGCTGGATTGATCCCTTCAGTTTATTGGTGCGCTCCTTTGGGTTGTCGATTTTGCCGGCCTTCAATTTTGCCGCGCGCGCCGTGCTCAACCCGCTTGAAAGCAGCCACATCGCGGTGATCAAGACGACCGGCGAGACGCTGCATACGATTCTGCACTATACGGTGCTCGACCTGAGGCAGCCGCACTACTACCAAGGGCTGGTGCTGGGCGTTCTGTTCATCGCCATTCTTGCGGTGAGCCTGCGCGTCACGCGGTTGTGGTGCAGGGCGATTTGCCCACTGGGGGCGCTGCTGGGTGCGGTCTCGCGCTGGAGTGTACTGGGGCTGCACAAGGACGCCGCGAGTTGCAACAACTGCAACCGCTGCCTGCTCAATTGCCAGGGGGGCGACGATCCGGTCGGCGGCGCGCCGTGGCGCAAGGCAGAATGCCTGATGTGCATGAATTGCGTGGGCGCCTGTCCCGAGCACGCTCTCACTTTTCGCTTTTTCCGCAAGGAGCATGAGGTGGCGTCGCCCGATCTTGGCCGGCGCAGAACGCTGACCGGGCTGGCCGCCGGCGCCGCGGTGGTTCCGTTGATGCGCGCGAACACAGGACTGGGGAAAAGCCGCCACGAACGGCTGCTGCGTCCGCCGGGATCGCTGGATGAGCAGGAGTTTCTTTCCCGCTGCATTCGCTGCGGCGAGTGCATGAAGGTGTGCCCCAATACGGCGCTGCATCCCACAACCGATGAGGCCGGATTGGAAGGATTGTGGTCGCCGACGCTGGTGCCGCGTATCGGGTACTGCGAGCCGAGTTGCGTGCTCTGTTCAGAGGTCTGCCCGACGGGCGCCATTTGGCAGATTACGCCGAAGGAAAAAGGATGGGTGGTGGGCGTGGGCGGGCAAAGCCAGCCGGTGCGTCTGGGAACGGCATTTTACGACCGCGGCCGCTGTTTGCCATGGGCCATGGCCACGGATTGCATTGTCTGCGAGGAGTGGTGCCCGGTTTCACCCAAAGCTATTTACGTGCAGGAAGCGCAGGTGATCGACTCCGCGGGCAACACCAAGACGCTGAAACAGCCGCGCGTCGATCCCAGCCGCTGCGTGGGCTGCGGCGCCTGCGAGTATGCCTGCCCGTTGCAAGAGCATCCAGCAGTTTATGTCACAAGCATCGGCGAAAGCCGTTCACCGAGTAGTCAGATTTTGTTGAACAGAAAATAAGGGAGACGTTCCGTGAAATATCGTTCGAATTGGAAGTGGGCCATTGCGGTCATTGTGATTGTTGCCGCGGTCAGCAGTACAGGATGCAAGAAGAAGATTTCCGACCCGTTTCCGGCATCGGATAAGGTTGCAGGCTGGCAAAAGACCAGCGAGACACGCGTTTTTGCCGCCAAAGACTTGTGGCAGTACATCGACGGCGATGCCGAGCAGTACATCTCGGCCGGGGTTGTGACCACATCCACTTCCGACTACAAGTACCAGGGCCAGTTGGAGGCAACTGTTGACGTGTACACCATGAATGACGCGGCGGGCGCGCGCAAGATTCTGGAGACGGGAACCAGCGACGCCAAGCCGATTCAACTGGGCGACGCGGGAGTCACTTATGCGCAGAGTGTTATCTTCCGCAAAGGCTCGCGCCTGGTGCGCATCGTCGCTTATGAATCCACGCCCGACACGCCGCAGGCTCTGCTTGCCCTGGCGCACGGTGTGGAAGCGAAACTGTAAACCGCCAGGGCCGGAAGTCCGGCAGCATCCACGATTGCGAGGAATGTGATGAGCAACCGCAGAGAATTTCTCCAAACCGCAGCAACCGGAGCCCTGCTGCTGGGTTCGCAAAGCAAACTGGGACTGGCCGCCATGATGGACCAGCACGGCCAGCACGCCGAAACGGGCAAGTCTAAAGTCGTGATTGCCAGGGATACGGCGCTTCACGGTGCAGGCACGCAACTGGACGAAAAGCGTGTGCTGGCGCTGCTTGACCGGGCCATTGCCGCCTACACCGGACGCGAAAATCCCGTGGAAGCATGGAAGCAAATCGTGCCCATGGGCCAGGTCATCGGCCTCAAGACTAATGGCCTGGGCGGCAAGGGAATCTCGACCCACTTAGTGCTGGTGCTGGCAATCGCCGAGCGGCTGCAACAGGCAGGCGTCAAGGCTGGCAACATCGTGGTGTGGGACCGCAACGCCCGCGATCTTCAGGCTTGCGGCCTCACCATCAATACCGATCCCAGCCGCGTCCGCTGCTACGGCTCCGATGTGGCCGGTTACGAGGAACAGCCCGTGGTGTGGGGCACGGCGAAGGTGCATCTCTCCAAGATTCTTACCCGCGAGTGCGGCATGGTGATCGGGCTGCCTATTCTCAAGGACCACAGCGATGCAGGCGTCACCTTTGCCATGAAGAACATGTATGGCGTGGTCAGCCGCCCGCAGGATCTGCACGCAGGCGGCTGCAATCCCGGCGTAGCCGATTTGAACTGCATTCCGGTCATCCGCGAGAAGGTCCGCTTCACGATTGGAGATGCCTTGACTTCGGTTTACGACGGAGGGCCAGGGTTTCACCCAGAGCGCCTCTGGTATCCCAACGCGCTCGTCGTGGGCGAGGATCGCGTGGCCCTCGATCACACAGCCTGGCAGATGATCGAACACAAGCGCGCCGAAGTGGGCATGAAGACGTTTGAGGCCGCCGGCCGTCCGCCACGCTACATTGCAACCGCCGCCGACCATGCCCACAATCTGGGCGTCAACGATCCGAGACGCATCAACCTGATGGAGATTTAAGCGGGAGAATTGCCATGGCCGGGGAAACGGGACGGAAGCCGGAAGAGACAAAAGGCATGACGCGGCGCGAGGCGATGCTGCAACTGCTGCGCGTGGGCGGAGTTGCGGCAGGCGCTGCGGGCGCGGCCGTCTGGCTGAGCGAACACAGTTTCCGTCCGGTTCCGACGCGCGCTGAACAAGCACGGCGCGACCATCGCATTGCCGCCGATCCGCAACTACCGGCGATGACCGTGGTGCAAGGCGGAGAACCGCGGGAGCTGGTTCAGAACGCTCTGGAGAATTTGGGCGGGATTCGCCGCTTCGTCAGCCGCCAGGATGTGGTGGTGATCAAGCCCAACATTGCGTGGGACCGCACGCCGGAGCAGGCCGCCAACACCAATCCTGACGTGGTCGCCGAGGTTGTGCGGCAATGCTGGCAGGCGGGCGCAAAACGCGTCATCGTCACCGACGTCAGTTGCAACGAGCCGCGCCGCTGCTTTCAGCGTTCCGGCATCCAGGCCGCCGCGCGTGCCGAGGGAGCGGAAGTCATCCTGCCCGATCCGGAACTCTACCGCGAGGTGGAACTGGGCGGCGTTGTGCTGAAGAGCTGGCCAGTTTTCACGCCATTTCTTGAGGCTGACAAAATCTTTAACCTGCCCATCGCAAAGCATCACGGGCTCACAGGCGTCACCCTGGGCATGAAGAACTGGTACGGCATCCTGGGCGGCCAGCGCAACCGGCTGCATCAGCAGATTCATCAGAGTCTCGCGGACTTGGCCAGTTTCATGCTGCCTACTCTGACGATGATCGACTGTTACCGCATCCTGCTGCGCAATGGGCCCACAGGCGGAAACCTGGAAGATGTGGCGACAAAGAAGACTATCGTCGCAGGAACTGATCCGGTGGCTCTCGACGCCTATGTCGCAAAAGCTTACTGGAACCTCGATCCGGAGCACATACCTTACTTGCAGATGGCCGCCGCACGAGGACTGGGCACCGTGGAGTTCGATAAGTTGCAGTTAAAGGTCAGCCAGTTAGGGTAACTACCTGCGATGGGGACAATGGCTCGCTGTTTCCTGGGAGGTTGCGGAAAAATTCGGATTTTCAGGCAAAATTTGCGAAAGACATCCCTCAGGGGCTGAAGCCCGCATTGATTTTGCGGCATTTGCGGCACGACTAGCGCTTTTTCGGAAATTGTGTAGACCGGAATTTTGGCGGTATCTCACCCATTCCGCAGAAAAACGCGGAATGGATGGGGCACCCAGCTTATTGGTTAGTTTAAGGGTGGGCCTCCTGCCGGGAGGTTTCGGGCCGGCCCTACGGGACGGCGGGAGGATTTTTTGGGTTATGCCGACCCCGGGTTCCGCTTCGCTCCACCCGGGGCTACTCTCACCTGCTCCCTCCGGGAGCCACCTGCAGTTCGACAGGTGCGCTTCGTGCATGGGGTTCGTGGGCTCCCAGGTCCCAGAAACGGGACCTGGGGCCCCCGGCATAAGACCGCGATGAACAGGGCACAGCTTTTCAAAAGTCAGGATGATTCTTCGGAGCTGATGAGTGGTCCACCTGCCTGACTTGCCAGTCCACTCTTATGCGTGGTCGTAGAAGCGGAAGAAGAGAGACTGCTTGGCGACCGGCTCGACGCGCTTCACCAACTCCGCCGCCTGAGTATCGCTGAGGGGCGTAAACTCGCGCGCCAGTTGCACGTTCTCTTCCAGTTGAGCGATGGTGTCGCAGCCGATGATGACCGTACTCACCGGGCGCGAGAGCGTGTAGTACATGGCTTCGCGAATGGTGAGCGTGCCCGGCGTCGGGGCCGTACCCTCCCAGGAGGGTCGTTGGCTCTGCTGGTCGGGGGGCGGCGGCGTCCACGTGGAGAGAATCCTTCCGCGCGCAGGGATCTTCATCCCGATAATGCCCATCTGCCGCTCAACTGCCAGCGGCAAAAGTTCCTGATTGAAGCTGAAGTGATGCGGGTCGGCAGCATTCATGGCCATCAGAATTGTGTCGAAGGGGTGACGGCGGAGGCACTCGATCAAAACGTCCGGCCGGAAGTGGCCGGTGACGCCGAGGAAGCGGACGACCTTCTGCTGCTGCATCTCGACGAGCGCTTCCATCGCGCCGCCCTTGGCGAAGATCTGGTCCACGTTGGCCTGGATGCCGACGTCGTGCAACTGCCACAGGTCCACGTGGTCGGTGTGGAGCAGTTGAAGCGATTTCTCGATCATGCGCAGCGAACCGTCGCGGGTGCGCTCCTTGGTCTTGGTGGCCAGGAAGGCCTCGTTGCGCCGGTGGGCCATGACCTTGCCCACATACTGCTCGCTCCAGCGCTCGGGACCGCCGTAGATCGACGAAGTGTCAATGTAATTCACGCCCAGGTCGAGCGCACGCTCGATGATGGGCACGGCCACGTCGAAGTTGTTGGGCTTCTCGACCGAGGCCTGGCCGCCGAGCGAGAAGATGCCCACGCGATAGCCCGTCTTGCCCAGGTTGCGCGTCGGCATGGCCGCGGGCGTTCTGGGGTTCGATGGCAGTCCGGGCAATACCTTCGGCGTATCGGCCAGCGCAGATGGCGTCAGCAAAGCGGCCGTGAGCGCTCCGCCCGTCTTCAGGAATTCACGGCGGTCCTGCTTGGCTGCCGCAGCCGGTTGATATTCGCTCATACAACCTCCTATGGACTGCGCGTCCGGCGGGACCGGGACCGCGCTTCGCGCGATGATCCATCATAAACCGGCGGCTGAAGCGAAGAAAAGTGTAATAAAGCGCGAAGGCGGGAGGCAAAGGAAAGGCCGCATCCGGGTGGATGCGGCCTTTGTTGTTGAGTGAAGCGGGGAGGGTGAATTAGTCGCCGGCGACCAGCTCGGATTCCTTTTCCTCGGCAGGCTTTGCCGGGGCAATCGAGTCCAGGGTGACCAGGCCCTCGACCGGCTTTTCGCCGAGGATATGCTCGCGATAAAGCTTGGCCATGCGGGCGTTTTCAGCGGCGTCGAGCTGCTTGTGATCGCGGGCGCGGATTTTCTCTTCGCGGGCGTTCTTGGCAATGCCCAGATCGTCGAGCGTGTGGTTGGCTTCGGCGTTCACGTCCACCATGTTGAGCGTCAGATCGTGACCCACCTCGGGCATATTCACTTTCTTGCCGCCGGTGAAGATCTCATGGCGGCCGTGCTCCTCATACCACTTGGTGAGGGTGGCCGTCATGTGCATCTTCTCGATGATGTTGCGCCAGCCGATGCCTGTGTTGTAGGCGCAGAAGCTGATTTCGCCTTCCTGCGTGGCGTAGGGGATGGTGCACTGCTCGGTGCGGCGGAAGTCGTATGTCCACAGATCCTGGAACCACATGCCAGCGATGAAAAGGAAGTTCCAGCGGTCGGCGCGGCGCTTCTTGATGTCTTCCAAAGTGCGCGTGCCCTTGACGCTACCGTAATCGTGGCCGGTGGCGCCGAAGGTCTTGTCCATCTTCTTCATCATGTCAGTGATTCTGAAGTGGGTGGGCGACTTGAAGGGATCGTAGTTGCGCAGCAGAGCCAGCGCAAAACCGATGCACGAGAGCAACCTGCCGCGGGCCGCGTCGTTCACCTTGGCCAGATCCTTTGAGACCTTGTCCATGTTCAGGAAGGAGGTCACCGGGGCGGCTTCCTTGGTCTCCTTGTCGATCATCAGCGCCATGCCGACGCCGCAATTGGGGTGACAGCCGCAGTTGAGCTGTCCCCACTCGGCGTTGGGCCCGTGAATCAGATCGGCCCAGTCAGTGAAGATGGACATGAAGCTGATGGGGAACCAGTCGCGCGCCGGCTCGCCAAAGCCCATTTGGTCCTTGATGTCGTGGGCCATGTGGCTGAGGGTGTAACGCTGGGCGAGGCGGCGCTCGTCGGAGATGTCCTCGTCGCGGCCTGTAAAGCTGACCGGCTGGAAGCTGAGGAAGCTGATCTTCTTGGGGTTGTCGAGGGCGAAGCGGATGATGTGGCCCACCTGCTCGTTGTTGATGCCGTTGATGATCGTGGTGACCGGAACGATGTCAACGCCGGCTTCGTGCAGGTTGTTGATGGCCTGGAGCTTCACGTCGAAGAGGTTGCCCACCTTGCGGTGCGAGTTGGCGGCGTTGCCGATGCCGTCGAACTGAAGGTAGACATAGCGCAAACCGGCTAAAGCAGCGGCGCGGCAGAGTTCCTTGCTCTTGGCGAATTCGATGCCGTTGGAGGCTGCCTGCACGCTGTTGAAGCCCACCTTGCGGGAGTAGGCGATGGCGTCAAGGAAGTAAGGCGACAGGGTCGGCTCACCACCGGAGAACTGCACGCTCATCTGCCGCTTGGGCTTGAGGGTGACGGCGTTGTCCAGCATGGTCTTGATCTCGTCCCACGACAGTTCGTGGACGAAGCCCACCTGGTTGGCATCCATGAAGCAGGGATCGCACATCATGTTGCAGCGGTTGGTCAGATCGATGGTCAGCACCGAACCGCGCCCGTGGGTCAGGGTCGAGGTGCCGTGGTGGTGGAGCTTGTCGTCGTTGTGGGCGCGGATGTCGCGGCCGGGGAAGCTCTCTTCCAGATGCTTGAAGAAGGCCGTATCGATCGACATCACGTCTTCAAAATGCCCGTGCTTGGGGCAGTCCTTCACCATCAGGATCTTGCCGTCGCGCTCAATGATCTGAGCCTTGATTTCGCCCACCTTTTCGTTCAGCAGGATTTCCATGGGGAGCTTGCCGTCCAGAATCTGCTTGCGAATTTCTGGCACGCACTTGGGGCAAAGCGAGTCTGTGGTGCGCGGCCAGCCCAGCGGCGGCTTTTCCTTCTCGTAGCTCTTGAGCAGGGGCTTGTCACTCCACTTGGGCGTGAACCCTGGGTTCGGGCTGATGCGGTTCAGTCGTTCAAATACCACCCACGCGCCCTTGGCCGCGTAGACAACGGCTTTTTCGGCGTACTTGACTGCTTTGGACATATTGTTACGGTCTCCTCAAATAGATTGGTCACCGATGGCGGTCTTTCGCCCGGCCCAACCCAGGTCTTCCGGAAGCCGGCAGCCTGGGGGACTGAAAATCCACTACTAAGGTAAGCGCGGCCGCCGGTCAACCCAACGGTTGTGCAGCAAACGGCGGAATCAACCGTTGAATGGCAATTTGGAGGCAGCGAACGGAGAGGCAAATGAGAGAAAACGGCGGTCAACGGATGGCCGGGAAAGTGCATACCGCTTACGACGATCCGGCCCCAGGGGTTCTGGCTGCCTGGTTGATAATGCGCTGAATCAGGACCACGCGAACGTGAATGCGGCGGGCCACATCGGGCAGGAACTCGGTAATGAAATTGTCAATGGGCGCGGTTGCCAGAGTGATGCCGTAGCGCTCGGCGCTGGAGGGCAGATTGGTTCTCCGGCCAGGCACATAAAGATTGGCGATCTCGTCGTCGATGGCAAAGCTCACCAAGTCGGCGTAGTTCACCATGCCCTTGGCGTTGTCGCCCTGGGTCCACACCACCTGCTCAATGGCGTGACCCACGCGGCGGGGAATCGAAGCGGTGGGCATGCGATGGTAGTGCGGGTCCTGGTGAACGATGGACGGAATCAGAAAGGTGCCAAAAAATTCGCCGGTGACGTCCTGGGCATAGCTGACGCCCACGTAGCGGCCAAAGCCGGTCATGCCGGGGCCGTAGGCGGAGTCTGCGTCGGAGCCTACGGCGATGGCCGAGCTGCCCAGGATGGTGAGGGCGTTGAAGGGGTCCAGCACATTGCGCATTGCGAGCCGCGCCTTCTCTTTCGGCGTCAGCGGCTTTACCTGCGGCCCGTTGATAAAGCGTTCATACCGGTTTCTGGCGGGCGGGGGCGGGCAAGGCACAGGTTGCGGGCCGGTCACCACTTGGCATGGCGCAGCGGCGGGGGTGGGACTTTGCGGTTGAGGGGCTTCCGGCAGCGGCAGATTGGGGCCTTCCGGCGGAGCGGCCCACGCTGAACTTGCAGGCAGCAGCAATGCCGCAACGAGCAACAGAACGGCACGACCCATCCGCGCCCGGTTCAACTTCCATCGGCCGGCGGCGGGTTCATTCGTGGTGTTTTCTCTCGAAACGCTTCTCAAGAGCCAAGGCCCTCGCTGGCGGGAGATTTAGTCGCGGACGCTTTCCGGGAAGACCCGTTCGCTACCCGATCGGCCTATGGAGAGCAACGCGCATCCCCAACCGCCATTCTGGTACATTCGTTGAGTCTGACGCAATCCTGTTGTGGAAAGTAACACGCAAGGCCACAAAGTGGCCGCTGCTTAACCGCCTCGGACCCGCTTCCAGTATTGACCATTGCGGCACCTTCGGGCGTTCGGCGATTGACGCGACGCACTGCGCATCTCAGACTGAGAAGGAGATTGTTTTTCAGTGTTTGCCTGCGCGAGGTGCATGGTCATGAGCACGAATCCCCCTCCCCCTCCCGGCATTGGCAGTGTCGGCGCCCGCATCGAAGAGGCCATCGAGTTGATCGAAATGGAAGTGCGCCACACAATCGCCTATGTGAACGACGCGGTGATTCCCCAGGTTCGCAGCGAATCGATTTCGGCCCTGCGCACCGTGGCCGACAAACTGCGCGATCTGGCCGACCGCTTTGACCAGAACAGGGGTCCGCGAGGCTGATGAAAAGTTCAGTCCAGGCTTGTGGTTTCCCAGGTTTCAGAATCGAAACCTGGGGCACCCAATTTTTATGGCGCATCCGGCACGGGGTCAGATTGGCGTTGCCGCTCGCGGCTGCGTCGCTCCTGATTTTGTCGGGCTGCGGTCATCGGCGAAATGTTGCCCCGTTGCCCGCGCCTGAAGCTGCTCCGCCCGAGACGCAGGCCAATCCTCCAGCAACCGCGCCCACGCCCGCACCCATGCCGCTAGGACGCATCGCGCCCACGCCAGCGCCGCCGGGCGGGGTCAGTGCCGAAGACCTCCACTATGTGAAGACGCACAAGCCCATCCTGACCGAGGAGGGGCTGGCCACCTGGTACACCGCGCCGTACAAGGGCCGCAAAGCCGCCAATGGCCAGGTCTTCAGCGACCACGCCCTGACCGCTGCACACCGCACCCTACCCATGGGTTCGCTGATCGTGGTGACCAACTTGACGACCGGTCAGTCCAGCGCCATGCGTGTTACCGATCGCGGCCCATTTGTGGAGGGCAGGCTGGTCGATCTCACCATCGCATCGGCCAAGGCCACGGGCGTCTACCGGGCCGGTTCCGCACGTGTTCGCGTGGATGTTTACCGGACCCCAAAGCCCATAGAAACCGGTGGCCGCTGGTGCGTGCAGATCGGCGCCTTCACGAGCGAGCACAAGGCCACCAAGCTCAAAGCACAGCTCTTGCGCAAGTATCCCGGCGCCAGCGTGATCGAATTCCCCGGTGAAGACAGCTACTGGGTCCGCATCCGTCCTGAGGGCGATAATCGCGAGCAGGCCGAGCGAATTGCCCACCGCCTGCGCCCCGCCGAGGGCGATGCATTTTTGACGCGGCTGGATTAGCTGCATCCTTCATTCTTCGTGGACAACCCTGTAAAGCCTATTCCTTTGGTGAGGAGCTGAAATGGAAGGCGGTCTGACAATTCAGGAATCGAGAGTTCGGCAGAACTATCTGGCCATCAGTGTGGCCGCAGTTGCCTGTTTTCTGTTTGAGGCAGGCTGGTACTCGATCTTTATGCAGCCGTGGCTTGACGGCATTGGACGCACCCGTGAGTGGCTGATGGGCCCGGCGTCCCTCAACCCGGCCTTGCAGTTTGGAACGGCTCTGATCTCGGAAGCGATCATCGCCGCTGCCATCTCCTGCGTCACCCAGCTTACCGGTCCGCAGACAGTGCTGCGCGGAATGAAGGTGGCGGGGCTGCTGTGGTTCGGTCTGGTACTGACGACATTGTCCACCGGATACATCTTCGAGATTCGTCCCCTCAGCCTGCTCGCCATCAACGCCGGTTTCTGGCTGCTGGGCATGATTTTGATGGGCGCAATCGTCGGCGGTTGGAAGAAGCATTAGCGGGTTCTTCAATCCGCTGCCCAAGCTCAACAGCTCTACTCCGGCGGCGGATAGAAGGGCAGCTTGTCGTTCTTCTTGTTGGCGCGGCGGATGGTTACGTCATCGACGAGCAGCGCTGGCGCCAGCACTGTCTCCGGCACGTCCCCGAAGTAGTTGCCGATCCACAGTTCCTTGCCTGCGGCCACCACGCCGGAACGCAGAGCGCGCTGATCCAAGTCGTTCAGCGTGGCGCCGCGCACCAGTTCGCGCTTGCCGTCCTGAGTGCCGTCCTGGCTCACGCGATAAAGCAGCCGCGGCGATTGATTTGGGCCCATGGTGGCTACGTAATAGACATTTTTCAGCCCGCGATCTTTGGCCAGGTCCAGAAGCTTGCGGTTCAGTTCCTTGTCCGTCAATCCTTCCTGGGAAGTCACCTCCATTACACCGATCACTGGCTTCGACGCCGCGGCAACCCCGGCGCGTCCGTGGCCGTTCGACTGGGGAAAGTCGCGCACAGGCTCGCGGCCGATCAAATAATTTTCCAACTTGCCCGCCGTTACCAGCTTTACCGCTTGCGCGGAGACGCCCTCGTCGTCCACGTCGTAAGCGCCGACCAGCCCTTTGCCGTCATAGCTCTTCAGGCCGGGATTATCCACCACATCAAGAAAATCGGGCAGCACCCGGGCATGGTAGCTGGAGGCAAACGGGCCATTGGTGCGCGCCTCGGTGCCCAGTTTGGGCCGCGTAGCCGCCAAACCAGCAGACATCAGGGCCGTCACGGTGTCAGCGCCGGCATCGGAACTGAGGAGCACCGGGCCGTGGTATTCCTCTTCGACGATTGGCGCATTGCGCAGATCGGCGAGCGAGGCGATCAGTTCGACCGCGTGCTTTTCAAAAACCTCAGAAGAATCCAGGTCCTTGAGTGCAGGTCCTGCCGTTGAATAGGAGCGGTCCAGCCTCATGCCGTCGGCCGCCTGGGCGCCCACCGCGAAAGCCTCTCCGTAATAGCTCGCCGACTTGCGCAGGATGGTTCCCTCGCTGTTGACCAGCCAAGTTGTGGTCACCCGCGCGGTAAAATTCCCGGCAGAGTAGCGCACATCGCGCTGGCCGTTCTTCACGCTGGCGCCGGTGCGATAGAGGCCGCTGTCCCGCGCCACCCTGGCCTCCCACGCAGCGTCGTCCACCTTTAGTTTGAGCGGCTCCGCCAGAGAGATCAGCGGCGTTTCCTTGCTGAAGTCGTCGGCCTGCGGCGGCGTTTCGACCTGCTTCAACTCAGCCTGCTTCTGCGCATAGGCCGCCAACGCGCCTTTGTACGCCTCATCTGTTGCCCACCACAGGGCAGAGCGCACCGCAATCGGGTCGTCGTCCAGAGCCGCCAGTTGAACCGCGCCGTCGCCCCGGCCTCCGGAGCTGTCGGTCTTGTAGTCGCCCTCCCGCACCGTCACGCGCGCCACGCGTTCGCGGCTGCGCCGGGAACTGCTGGTGGCTCCAAACGCCGCCTTGGTCTCGAAGTTGGCAATCTCTTCAATGCGGTACTGGATAAAGAACGGCTTCTCAAATCCCTTCAACTGCAACTGGCTCTTGCTGCGGTCCAACTCCTCAAGCATGGCCTTCAGCATGGGGTCTTTTTCGGCTTGGGCGCGGGTTGGCTGGACGGGCTTCTGTGCAGGGGCGAAGCCGGTGAGAAGAGCCGCGAGAAACAATGCAGGAAGGACGCGGGCGCAGATGCGCAGGATTCGATCCGCCCCTCCGGGGCGGTTCTTCCTTCTGCAACGCATTCCCAGGGTTTCGCCCTGGGCTATTCTCGCCGCCTCCCTCCGGGAGGCATCTTGCGCTGCCGGCAATGCAACAGGACGAATCGAATTCATAGCGGCTCCAAATTTCTCACTGAGGTTCGAGGGATCCCATCCTTGCAACAAAAAAATGGCGCAAAGATGAGGCACCCGGCACTAGTGGCCGGGGAAAGAGCGGGACGGTACGGCTGGTTGAGGTTCGAGGTTTCCCACCCTTGCGACAAAAACAAGAACGTCGCAAGGATGGGGCACCCGGCGTTGATTTTGCTGTCTCGGCGGCACGACTAAAGTCGTGCCCTGATACAAAACGTCTTTTCGAAACACATTCCACGAGTTATTCCGTAGCCTGTAAAGCCCGACTTCTTCTTGCATCTGCGGCACGACTAAAGTCGTGCCCTTTCAAAACATCGACTCAACCAGAGGTTCGTAATCCGTTCACTGACCACTGTTCACTGCTTCTCCGACGGAATTGGCAGAATTGGCGGCCTGGCCGTGCCTTGCGGCTGACGCTGGGTCTCCATCTCGCTGACGAGCATGGCCGGGGCCACGGCGCTGACCGGAATGGTGCCCGACTCCGCGCCGCACTCGCCGTTGAAGACCTCGCTCTTGTCGCCGGTGGCCAGGATGCGCTTCATGGCCGCCAGCGGTGTGCCCACAATGCTGACGCCGCGGACCAGTTCATCCGGCCGGCCGTCCACATAGACTCGCCAAACCACCAGCGGAATGACCTGGAAAGCCTGCGGTGAATTGCGCTGGGTGACGGCAAACCCTGAAGAGATGTCCTCGAAGTAAAGCCCGTACGGCTTGCCCTGTTTTTTGGCTAATTCGATCAACTGCTTGCGCAGTTTGGCCTCGGAAACGCTTTTGTCCGAGGTTACAATCAAGTTGCCCTGGCGTCCGGTGGGCATTTTGCCGGCCTGGGCGCGGCCGTGGCCGTTCGAGGCGCTGAAGCTGGCAATGGGCAGACGCGACATCAGGAAGGTCTGCAAGACGCCGTTCTGAATCAACTCCACGCGCCGCGCCTTCTGACCCTCGTCGTCATATTGGTAGTTGCCGCTGAGCCACGTATTCCCGAATGTTGTCTGTGTGGGATCGTCGGCCACCGAAAGGAAGGTGGGCAGCACCTCCTTGCCCACTTCCTTGGTAAAGGTCTGGCCTTCCTCATCGCCGCGCTGGCGCTGGCCTTCGAGCCGGTGACCCAACACCTCGTGGAAGAAGACCGCCGCCGCACGGCCGGAGAGAATTGCCGGTCCGTCGAAGGGCTCGGTCACCGGCGCCTTGCGCAGCGCCTCCAGGCTCTTGCCCAGATCGCGCATGGCCGCTTCCATGGCCGCCTGCGTGGGCAAACCCTCCACGGTCTCAGCCTCGAAGGTCTGCGCCCGGAACAAGTCCATCCCGTCCTCGGCCCTGCTAACGGCAAACGCCACCACCCTCGCCTGCTGGTGCGGCGCCACCACCCTTGAACCCTCCGACGAGGCAAAGTAGTCGGTTTCGTTCTGCGCCGTCAGCATCACTACGTTCAAGTTCACATCCGGGAACTCGCGGAAGACCCGCGAGAGCGCTTTTATCCGCTGCTCCCACGCCGCGCGGTCCACCTTCACGGGCGGGGCCGGCGTGCCGATATGCACTTGCGGCGCCTCCTGGCTGAAGTCCGGCGAGTTGTCCTCTTCCTTGGCACGCACCTCAGCCTCAGTCTTCACCCGCATGTAGTTATCCAGCGCATTCCCGTAACCGGTGTTGGTGGCCAGCCACAGCGACCGCGCCAGCGCCTCCCGGTCGTCGCCCAGCGGCAGCTCGGTGCTGGTTACCGCCGACCCGCGATGGGCGCCGTGCGTGTTGTCCAGCTTCGGCTCGCCCAGCCGCACCTGCACGTCGGCGACCCGGATGTGATTGGCTGAACTGTCCACCAGCGCCCCAAACTGTGCGCGAATCATCACCATGCTGGCATCGCCCGCCGCATAACTCAGGAAGTAAGGCGGCAACTGCTTGCCAGATTCCTGCTTGCCGAGCGACGTAAAGGCGCGATTGAGTTCGGTTGTCATCGCGTCCAGCAGCACCGGGGTCCCCGCGGAATCGGGGTGGAGGGACTGTGCCTCGTTCGCGGGGTGGGGCACCGGCGCGGCCTGCTGCTGCGCTCCGGCAGCCACGGGCAAGGCCAACGCCAAAACGGCAAAAACCGCACGGATACCGGCCCTGGTGGCCGTCCGCCTTCCGAAGGCAAAACAAATCTCTGTCATAGGCTGAAAAACCCGGTAAAACATCTTTACACGGAATTGTCGCAGAGTAAGCTTCGGTAAAGGAAACTATCCATGATGTTTGCGCGCCGAATGTTGCCGACGCTTTGCCTGGCCTTTCTGCTCACCGGCCTCGATTCACAACTTTGCCGTGGTCAGGCGGCGCCGACCCAGCCAGGTCCAGCCGCTGCACAGGTTGCGGGCAAGTTCGAGACTTCTGACGAAATGGACGGAAAATGTCCCTCCGTGGCTAAAGCCAGCCCTGATCCTGTTGGCGTTATGCGGGGGTTGAAACCCCCGCCTCCCTCCGGAAAGAATGATCCTGCAGCCTGTATAGTGGTCCCACCGCAACCTGCCAGCACGCAGGCCTATTCCCTGCCGCCCGACAAGCTGGCCAAGGCGATCGCCCTCAGCCACATTCGCACGGCCCTCGACATTGCCGGCTCGCTCTGGGGGTTGGCCGTTCTCTGGCTGCTGCTTGCCTCCCGCTGGGCCGCCGGCCTGGCCGCCTGGACTGAGCGCCTCTTGCGCCGCCACTTGCTCCAGGGGCTACTCTTCTTCGCTGTCTTTCTGATCGTCACCAGCCTGGCCAGTCTGCCCCTGGATGTAGTCGGCCATCTGGTCAGCCGCCATTACGGCATCAGCGTTCAGGGCTGGGGCAGTTGGCTGGGCGATCTGGCCAAAGGCTTGGGCCTCTCACTGTCCTTTGGCGTTCCCATTCTGCTGCTTTTCAACTGGATTGTCCGTGTCTCGCCGCGCTTCTACTGGTTTTGGGTCTGGCTGGTTGTCCTGCCCCTCATCGTGCTCTCCGCCTTTGCGTCTCCGCTGCTCGATCCGATCTTCAACAAGTTCGAACCCCTCGGCAGGAATCACGCCGCCCTGGTGGTCCGGCTGGAGACTGTTGTCGCCCGCACCGGAACCCACATCGCCCCCGACCGCATGTTCCTGATGAAGGCCAGCGAAAAGAGCACCGGCCTGAACGCCTACGTCACCGGCCTGGGCGCTACCAAGCGCTTTGTCCTGTGGGATACGGCCACAAACCGTCTGCCTGACGACGAAGTCCTCTTCATCTTTGGCCACGAGAGCGGCCATTACGTTCTCAATCACATTCCCCAAGAGCTCTGCGGCATGGCAACCGGCCTGTTCTTTGTCTTCTGGGGCTGCGCCGCGTTTGCCCGCTGGCTGGCGCGCCGCTTTGGCGTGGGCTGGGGGTTGGGCGGGATGGAAGGGACGGCCGCGCTTGCCAGCCGCCAGGGATTCGTGGTGCTGCTCTTCGCGTTCTCTATTGCCGGCTTTATCCTGCAACCGGCCGGCAACAGCTTCAGCCGCCACTTCGAGCACGAAGCCGACGTTTACGGGCAGGAAGCCATCCACGGCATCGTTGCCGATCCGCAGAAAACCGCCGTCTCCGCCTTCAACCATTTAGGAGAGGCATGGCTCGAAGACCCCAATCCCAGCCCCTTCATTGAGTTCTGGGAGTACAACCACCCCAGCGTCCAAACCCGCGCCAATTTTGCCGCTCATTACGATCCGTGGGCTGCAGGTGGGCGGGGAAGGTTCTTTGACAAGTAGTGATCCGAGAAAACGGATCGATCGATTTCTTCGGCTACTCCGCCGTTGTGGGATCAATCACCGCTCGAATGCGCGAGACACGGTTGGCGGGGAAGCCACCTTGTTGGGCGTGCGCGCGGACTGCGTTTTCATCCGGGGCGATGTAAATGCAGTAAACTTTGTCGTCTGTGACGTAGCTCTGAACCCACTGAATCTGTGGACCCATCTCTCGCAGAACACCGCACGATGTCTGCGATATCGCCCGCAATTGCTCCGGCGACAGCTTGCCTGCATTGGGAATCTCTCTCTCGATCACGAACTTTGGCATGGTGAAGACCTCCTTGTCTTGGTGCCAAGTGCAGAAATCATATCGCAGCCGGGATATTTCTGGCCGGATGGCCGGGGTCAACACCTGGCAACCACAATGGCGCTATCCGCGAATCTGATGCACGAGCCGTCCATGCCAGAAAGCTGATCCCTATTCCCTATTCCCTATTTGTGAAGTTTCAGGAGGTTGTCCATTCGATCTGAACGCGAGAAGCTGGTTGTAACGAGCAATCAGATTTTCCCAGGAGAGATCGAATGGACTATCACAAGAATGCCCGACTTA
>Ga0181529_10000734_pt1 | contig 46603 bp, 32 predicted proteins | sample PEATcosm2014_Bin_36_FD_119763 | JGI IMG/M metagenome (GOLD analysis project Ga0181529, IMG submission 119763) | Peatland microbial communities from MTU Mesocosm Facility, Houghton, MI, USA - PEATcosm2014_Bin10_30_metaG | ecosystem: Environmental > Terrestrial > Soil > Wetlands > Peat | place...
CCGCGTAGCCGTGTGGAAGGGCGTTTAATGAGCCCGTTTACTACGGTGGGAGCCCCCCGCGACCCCTTAGGGATTTCCGCATGACGGAATTCACACACAGGATCTTCGAATCTTAACGAGTAGGGCCCCCTGCTCATCATCATTGGCTCAAAAAAACGACCCTCGCCAACACCAACTTAGCAGGCCGGCTTCACGTCAGATGCTAGAGAAAACCAGAAAGGCTGGCAAGAGCAAGCCCATAGAAAGTTGGCATCCGGCGTGCCTAAGGTAACTGAGTTGCGAGTTGTTAGTTGCGAGTTGCGAGGTGCGGAATGACGAGGTGCGAGTGGCAGGCGCGGACTTGTGGGGTGCGGAATGGCCGCGGCGGAATGGCGGGTGGCGAGTTGTTCTTCGCGAACCCGGAAAGGGCCACTCGCAACTAACAACTCGCAACTCGCAACTGGTTCTCGCTATCCGGCTTTTTTTTCTTGCAGAACTTCGTCCAGGATCTCGTCCAGGGCGCCGGCGAGATTCCGCGTTCGTTGGGTGAGTTCATTGGCAATCGCGTCGTACTTGCGTTTGAGAATGTGATACTCGTCGGCGATGTTCAAGGCTGCCAGAACGGCCAAACGGAGAGAGTCGATGGTCGCGGTCTGTCCGGCGACAGCCCGCATTTTGCTGTCGACGAATTCCGCGAGTTTGAAAATGTACTCCTCGTCGGAGCCTCGCAAATGGTAGGTCTGGTCGTAAATTTCTACCCGCACGCTGTCATTGGGTTGAGTCACCGCAATCTCCTGATGGTAGTTTCACAGCCAGTCCCCAGCGGGCGCCCCTGCCCCCGCTCCGCCGACCGGATCTTAGTGCTGGTAATACTCTTCGTTCTTCGTGGTTCTTCGTCGTTATTCGTCTTCGAGGGACTCAATCTGTCCCAATAATTTTTCGACGCGTTCGCGCACTTCTTCGCGCTCGCGGCGCAATCCGACGTTCTCGCCGCGCAGGGTTTCCAGTTCCGCCGCGCGGGTTTCCAGTTGCTCGCGAACGCGGGCCAAATCCCGTTCGGCCGCCGTTTTGGCTTCCCGGGCTTCCTTGAGCAGTTCGATGGTGCGATAAATCTTCCGTTCCAGTGACTGGAGGTTGTCCGATGAAGCTTCAGCGATTTCGCGGACTGCGTTTGCCGACATGAATCCAGGGTCCCTCGTTAAATCAGAATAGATGCGAGCGCAGTATAACTCAGAATTCGTCGGCTGCCACTCGTTTTCCGTCGAACTCTAGCCGGGTCAGCGAGATACCTCGTGCTATAATTTTTATCTGTCTAGCACAGGGAGGATCGTATCGACAAAAGGTTTATTCGCACGAACGACCGGATCAGGGTACGTGAGGTGCGCGTGATCGATGACGAGGGTACGCAACTCGGGATCATGACCCCTTATGATGCGCTGAAGATTGCTCGCGAAAAGAATTGTGACTTGGTGGAAGTATCGCCCACCGCGCAGCCGCCAGTTTGCCGAATTATGGATTTCGGCAAATATCTTTACGAACAGGAAAAGAAAGAGCGGGCGGCCAAGAAACATCAGCACGTGATTACGGTTAAGGAAGTCAAGTTCCGCATCAATGTGGACGAACATGACTACGAGACCAAAAAGAGGCATGTGCTGCGGTTTCTCAGTGAGGGCGACAAAGTCAAAGCGACGATCTTTTTCCGCGGGCGCGAAATGACGCGCCAGAGCCTCGGGCGCAATATCCTGGAACGCCTGATTAAAGAGCTGGGCGACAAGGCGGTGGTCGAATTTCGGCCCCGGCAGGAAGGCAACACGATGCATGTAATCTTGGCGCCTCCGAAAGTCCAGCCGCAACAGAAGCCGCAACAGAAGAAGGAAAAGCCGGCGTCGCCTCCGGGCGAAGCGCCAGCCCCGAGTACGGTTCCTACCCCGGGTGCGGCCCAGGGTGGCCCACCGGTGTCCTAAGAGCTCGCAGTTTACAGTCAGCGGTTCGCAGCCAAACCAACAATTTGGTTTTGTCTGCCAACGGCTCACTGTAAACTGAGATCAGTTTCAAAAATGCAGGCACGGTTCAAGTTGCAACCAGTCGCGTACGGCCCTGTTTCGGCTGACAACTGTAAACTGCAAACTGTAGACTGTGAAAAGAGGAGTTATGCCGAAACTAAAAACTCACAGCGGCGCCGCCAAGCGGTTCAAAAAGACGGCGTCCGGTAAGGTCAAGCGTGGCCATTCTCATTTGCGCCACATCCTGACCTCCAAGACCACCAAGCGTAAGCGGGGACTGCGTGGCATGCACTTGTTGAGTGACGCCGACACCCCCAAAATCAAACGGATGATTCCCTACTAGGGTCATCCCTCATGCGAGACGCCGGCGAACGGCGTCTCTCGAAGGCGTGTGAAGAGGCCGGATTCCTTGATGAATCTCCTTGCCTCCAGCCGCTAATCGGTCCTGTTAAGCGGGACCCCTTCAAAAAGGAGAAATGCTATGCCTCGCGTAAAACGGGGAACTAAACGCCGCGCCAAGCGCAAAAAAATATTAGAGCGCGCATCCGGTTATTTTTTAACTAAATCAAAACTCTACCGCCAAGCCAAAGAGTCGGTGGAGCGCGGACTGAAGTTCGCCTTTGCCGGCCGGCGCCAGAAAAAGCGTCAATACCGCTCGTTATGGATCGTGCGTATCGCCGCGGCCGCCAAGATTAACGGCATCAGCTATAGCCGTTTCATCAGCGGACTGAAAAATGCCGGCGTGGAACTCGACCGGAAAGTGCTGGCCGACATTGCCGTCAATGATGCGCCCGCCTTCGCGAACTTGTGCGAACAGGCCAAGGCCGCGCCTAAGCCGGTGCCTGTCACGGCGTAAGCCTGAGATGTAGCGCCGGCGTCCCGCCGGCTGTCGTGCGGGCGTCTCGCCCGCACGTAGCGGTCTGAACCGCGGGCGTGGACGCCCCCGGGACAGCCGGCGGGACGCCGGCGCTACGTCGCCACGTCCCGCGGAACCGTCTGACTTCTCTATGTACACCGTTGCCAAACTCGCGGACCACTCCCAAGACGCGGTGGATAAAGCCGTCGCCGAACTACTCAGCGTTCTGAAATCGGAATCGGCCGCCGTGTCCAGCGAGGCCGAATACAAGGCGTTTCATGACCGTTGGTTGGCGCGGGCGAATGGACTTGTAACGCAAGTAAACGAGTTGTGGCTCAAGGCCGCTCCTCCGGCTGCAAAGCGAGTTGCCGGCCAAGCGGTGAATTTAATCAAGCACAACGTCACTCGTGAAATTACCATCGAGTGTCGTGTTCGCCTTGACTTGCGCGAGGCTGGTGCCGGTCGAAACGTCTTGGAAGCTGCACGCGTTGATGTGACCCTGCCCGGAATCCGTCGTCCCATGGGTGTCGAACACCTGGTCATCCGGACGATGAACGATATCGTCTCGGTATTTCGCGACATGGGGTATTCGGTCGGCGAAGGACCGGAGGTCGAGGCCGACTACTACAACTTCGAGGCGCTGAATTTTCCGCACGACCACCCGGCGCGCGATACGCAAGACACGATTTTTATCGCCGGCCAGCAGGCGCGACCGCAGCGGGATCGCTTATTGCTGCGTACCCATACTTCGCCCGTCCAGATTCGCACCATGGAGAAGCAGGCGCCGCCCGTACGCATTGTGATTCCCGGCAAGGTGCATCGTCACGATACCCCCGACGCCACTCATTCCCCGGTGTTTCACCAGGTCGAAGGTCTGGCGGTGGACGAAGGCATCACCTTCTGCGATCTGAAAGGTACGCTCGATCACGCCATGAAGGCGTTTTTCGGGCCCAACGTGCGCACCAAGTTTCAGCCCTCATTTTTTCCCTTCACCGAGCCCAGCGCCGAGGTTTACGTCAGCTGCATTTTCTGCGGCGGCAAGGGCTGCCGCATCTGCAAACAGAGCGGCTGGATCGAGTTGTTGGGGTCGGGCATGGTCGATCCGGCGTTATACGGGTTTGTCGGATATGATCCGGAAAAAGTCAGCGGTTTTGCCTTCGGCATGGGCGTCGAGCGTTTTGCCATGCTGATGTACGGACTGGACGATATCCAGCAGTTCTATCTGGGGGATGTGCGTTTTCTGGAGCAATTCGCGTAAAAAGGCTCGACTTTTTACCGCAGAGGACGCAGAGGACGCAGAGGAAACAATAGAAAGTGCAGAGGAGCGCCGAGCAGGGAGTAGAAGGCTTAGCGGCTGGGGCGGCGCCTCGAATGGGAAACGAATTTCCCTGATTCGCAGCCCATCGAGCCGGCTTTGCAGAGAACAGATGTTTTACGCGGTACAAAGGAACCTTTTGATTGTTTCCTCCGCGTCCTCTGCGTCCTCTGCGGTGAAAAGACGTTATGAAGATTTCCGCCAATTGGGTTCGCGAGTTTGTCGATCTGCCGGTCGATGACCATCAGCTTGCTGAAGCGTTGACGATGCATGGCATCGCCGTCGAGGGTATTGACGCGGTCAGCGGGCATGCGGTTTATGAAGTCGAGTTCACCACGAATCGTCCCGATGCGATGAATCATTACGGCGTGGCGCGGGAGTGTTCCGCCCTCTACGACGTGGATCTGAAGCCGTTGGCCGCTACCTTGCCGGCGATGGCCATGGTGGCGATGGCCGGTGCTCCCAACGGAGCGGAGAAGGGAAACGCGGAGACGCAGCCCTTTCCCATTGTGATTGACGACGAGCGGGGCTGCGCCCGGTACACGGCCCGGGTCATTCGCGACGTAAAGATCGGGACGACCCCGGAGGCCATGGTGCGGCGCTTGGAGTCGGTCGAACAGCGCTCCATCAACAACATCGCCGATGCCAGCAATTACGTGTTATGGGAAATGGGGCATCCCACCCATGCCTTCGATCTGGATCTGCTGGAAGGCGGAACGATCATCGTGCGGCGCGCGCGCGCGAACGAGACCCTGAAGACCCTGGATGGGGTCGAACGCAAGCTCACTAAAGAAGATTTGGTAATCGCCGATGCACGTAAGCCGGTGGCCCTGGCCGGGGTCATGGGCGGCTTCGATACCATGATCACGGCGAAAACGCGTAACGTCCTGATCGAGTCGGCGTGGTTCGATCCGACTACCATTCGCAAGACCGCGAAACGGCACGGCATGCATACGGATGCGTCGCATCGCTTCGAGCGCGGCGCCGATTTTGCCGCGACTCCCCTGGCTTGCGCCCGGGTCGTGAAACTGATCCGGGATTCAGCCGGCGGACGGCTGGAGGGCGGCGAAGTTGATGTGATGGCGCGGCACGTGGGCCATCCGGCCATTACTCTGCGCTGCGGGGAAGTGACGCGCATTCTCGGCAAGGAGATAGATCCGAAGGAAATCGAACGCATCGTGCGGCGCTTAGGCTTCACCGTACTCTCTGGGGCGGCACCCGCGCCAGAGACCGTGTTTTCGCTGCAAGCGCCCAGTTGGCGATTGGATATTGAGCGGGAAATCGACGTGATCGAGGAAGTTGCCCGGCTGCACGGCTACGACGATTTCCCCAATACCCTGCCCGCATTCGCCGGCGCCGTGATTGCCCTTCCCGACGAACGCAAAGATGCCCGCATGCGCCGCACCCTGCTGGCCTTGGGCTACGATGAGGCCATGTCCTGGACCTTCATTGGTCCACAGGATGCGAAAGCTTTTTCCTCGAACGAGCCGCTGGTGCTGGAAAACCCCATCAGCGATGAGGCCGCGGTGATGCGAACATCGCTATTGCCGGGCATGTTGCAAATGCTGGCCTGGAACTTAAATCGGGGAAATAATGACGTGCGGCTGTTCGAAGCCGGCCACGGATTTGCAAAGCTCGGAAGCGGCGTGGACGAGCGCAAGCGCCTGAGCCTGGGTGCTACCGGCGCCGCCGAGCCCGCCAGTTGGGAGCGCCCGGCGCGTCCGTACACCTTCTTTGACATGAAGGGCGATGTCGAAGAATTGTTGAGCGCTATTGCCCATCGCGGACTGTACTTCGACGGAAACGCCGCCGAGTTTTTCCATCCCGGACGATCGGCGCGGGCGGTGGTAGACGGCGCCATGGTGGCCCAGTTCGGCCAGTTACATCCGGAAGTGGCGGCAGCACGCAAACTGCGGCAGGACGTGTATATCGGCGAGATCTACCTGGATCGGCTTTACGCCCACGCGCTGCGGGAGCCGCGCTATACGCCGATTCCGCGTTTTCCCGCGGTAGATCGGGACTTTTCGTTCCTGTTCGATAACGCCGTGACCTTCGAACGGATTCGCAATGCGATTTCGGCACTGCATCTGGCCGAACTGCGCAAATTTACCCCAATCGAAGTTTTCCGCGGCGGCGCCATTTCCCCCGGCAAGTATTCCGTCCTCCTGCGAGCCGAATTCCAATCGCCCGAACGTACCCTCACGGATGAGACAGTAGCTGTGTGGGCGCAACAGATCGTGCAGGCATTGCAGGCGCTCGGCGGAACACTCCGTAGCAATTGAGTAATCGGGCAATTGCGTAATCAGCTCTGAAACCGGAAAATCCACCACGGAGACACAGAGTCACGGAGGACACGGAGGAATGAGGGCAAATTCTCCCTCGAATCTCCGTGTTCTCCGTGACTCCGTGTCTCCGTGGTAGGTGTTCCGGCTCCGGTAAATACAGACCCGATTGCCAGTTACTCTGGCGTGAAATAGTCCACCGCCACCGGACTTTCAAATAACGAATAATCGCGGGTGACGACGGTGATGCCGCTGTCGGTAACGAAGTAGCGTTGGCGATCAGTTTCCGTATCGTAGCCGATGACGGAGCCTTCCGGGATGCGGACGTCGCGATCGATGATCGCGCGCCGGATACGGCAGTGGCGGCCCACGTTCACGTGCGTGAACAGAATGCTGGAATCCACTTCCGAATAGGAATTGACGCGCACGTCAGGCGACAATACCGAGTTGCGGACGATGCCACCGGAGATGATGCATCCCATGGATACAACCGAATCCAGCGAGATACCCATACGTCCGGGCTCGCCAAAGACAAACTTGGCCGGCGGATACTGCCGCTGGTGGGTACGAATCGGCCAGTGATTGTCGTACAGGTTCAGAACCGGCGAGACCGATACCAGATCCAGGTTGGCCTCATAGAACGCGTCCAGGGTGCCCACGTCGCGCCAGTACTGCGCTTCCTTCTTGTTCTCGTCGATGAAGTTGAAGGAATAGACCTTATAATCCTCCACCATCTTCGGAAGAATGTCTTTTCCGAAGTCATGGGAGGAGTCGGGATCTTCCGCGTCCTTCAGCAGCACTGGAATGAGCACGTCGGTGTTGAATAGATAGACCCCCATCGACCCGGAGACCATCTTCGGGTTGTAAGGCGAACGCAGGTCGGTGGCCGCGGGTTTCTCCACAAATCCGGCGATACGCCCGTCGCGACCCACGTCCACCACGCCAAAATGACGGGTTTCGGTCGGATCAATCAGGATCGTAGCCAGCGTGACGTCCGCGCCGGAGTCCTGATGCTGTTGCAGCATTAGCGAGTAGTTCATCTTATAAATGTGATCACCCGACAGGATGAGCACGTAACGTGGCTGTTCCGCGCCGATCGAGTAAATGTTCTGATATACCGCGTCCGCCGTGCCTAGATACCAGTTCTCGCTCACCCGCTTCATCGGCGGCAGAATTTCGATGAACTCGCCCACATCCCGGCCAACGATATTCCAGCCTTCGCGGATATGGCGGTTCAGCGACAGCGCCTTGTACTGGGTGAGGATGTAAATGCGGCGCAGCTCGGAATTGATGCAATTAGATAGCGTAAGGTCGATGATGCGATAAATGCCGCCGAAGGTGACTGCCGGCTTGGCGCGATCGCGGGTCAACGGATATAAGCGTTCTCCGGCCCCTCCGGCCAGCAGTACTCCTAGCACATCCTTCATTTTTCTCTACCCACTACGGAAATTGGGGCCCAAGAAGCACCAGCCAAGCGCATATTTCAGGATTCCCCCGCCACCAGGCTGGCTTACTGGCTACGGAAACAACCCAAGGGAGGGTCCGCTGAAAATATAGCACGCCGCCCGACTTATGCGGAATGGCTGGCGAAACGCTGGCGCGGCTGGAGCGTCCCCGCCGGTTCGCTCAGGCGGCGTCGTCTACGGAAATGCGTAACGATTTCAGGAATTTAACGTCCTGAGCATTTACTTTGAACTCCGGGTCCGACTTGGCCCGCGAACTGACCAGGGTCGGTTTAGGGGTGGCCGGCTGCTCTTCGCGTTTATTGAATCCAATGGTGGCTTCCAAAACCAGAAATACGTCATAGCCGCCCGACTTGATCCGGGAGATCACCTCGGCGATCGGTTCCGATTCCGAGAGCGATTCGTTGATCGCTTCCCCCAATTCTTTCATCAATTGTTTCAGGCGTGGATTCACAAAGCCCCCTCGCTGCCGCATACACCCGCGGCACCTCAGTTGGATGCCGGGCCCTCGCGGAGAGTTTCGTAAATGCCGGAACCCGGGATGCCCCGGGAAGCCGGAGCGCAATCCGGCCGCCTGCGGTGATGCCAGGGTGGAAGCGTCGGGCTTTAGCCCGACGAACCAAACGCCATTAGAACTTGGGCCTTTAGGCCCAGGTGGCGCGGGATCGATCCACCTTCAGAGCCCGGGAGGCCGAACTGTAGGAATATACGAAGACGGTCCTAACTTCTTGGGGAGCCATTGGCATTGGCCACCTCCCGAAACTGCTCGGAACAGCATACACCGGGCCTAAAGGACAGTTTGTCAACGAAGGTCGGGTCACCGGGCTAAAGCCCGGTGCTTCCACCTTGAGGCAGACGAAGCTCTCAAGTTTTCGTGAATTATCCGGGCATAGGGACGCCGCCAGCGGTTCTCATGCAAGCTCTTAAGCCCTCCTTAGCCGGGCACGCCAGCGGCTGTGGTCACGCCCGGCAAGCTCCAAAAGGCCCGATTTTCCTTCGCGGACTGATAGAATCCTAGTGTGGCGCGGACGACAACGGCAGCGGCGGCTTGGGGCCGGATGGCGGGGCGGGGAGTGGGAAAGAACCGCTTTTTGCGCGCCGGATACCTGGGGATTCGCACCGCTTGCCATTCGCTGGCCCGCGTAATCCGCCTGTGTTTTTTACAGATTACAGGCTTGGTGTTCTGTCTGTTCGCGGTGGAGTTCGCCCTCCGGCTACCAGGCACTTATCGCGAGCAGTTGGCCGGGCGTCATGGCCCGCGAGAGTTGTATTTATTGGCTCTATTTACGGTCGCGTTTGCCTGGTTTGGCGTGACCTCGTTTTGGCGCGCGCGCAAGCGGTAAAGGCGGCGTCGGCGACATCATTTTTTTTGCAATTCATAAAAAGGAACTCATATGGCAGATAGCAAGTCGAGCAGTAGCGCCAAAGCGCAGACCACACAGGAAACCTCTTCGCACATCGAAGTACACCCGGTGTATACCCCGGCGGATTTGGCCGGTTGGGATTATGAGACCGAGGCGGGCGCCCCCGGGCAGTTTCCTTACACCCGCGGCGTTCAGGCTACCATGTACCGCGGACGCCTCTGGACCATGCGGCAATACGCCGGCATGGGGGATGCCGAGGAATCCAATCGGCGTTACCGCTATCTGCTGGAGCAGGGTACCACCGGGTTGTCGGTAGCCTTCGATTTACCCACCCAGATCGGGATGGATTCCGATGCCCAGTTGGCCATGGGCGAGGTCGGCAAGGTTGGTGTGGCCATCGACTCGATCGAGGATATGGAGCGGCTGTTTGCCAATATCCCGCTGGAGAAGATCTCCACCTCCATGACCATCAATGCCAGCGCGGCCGTCCTGCTGGCGCTTTACATTGCCGTGGCCAAGCGCAATGGCGCCAATCCCCGCCTGTTGGCCGGTACGGTGCAAAACGACATTCTGAAGGAATATATTGCTCGCGGCACCTACATCTATCCGCCGCAACAGGCCATGCGCCTGGTAACCGACATCTTCGCCTACTGCAAGGAAAACGTGCCGAACTGGAATACCATCTCCATTTCCGGGTACCACATGCGGGAAGCCGGTTGCACCGCGGCCCAGGAAGTGGCCTTCACCTTGGCCGACGGCATGACCTATGTGCAAGCCGCCATCGACACGGGCCTGGATGTGGATCAGTTTGCTCCGCGGTTGTCGTTCTTCTTCTGCTGCCACAACAATTTTATGGAGGAAGTGGCCAAGTTCCGGGCGGCGCGTCGCATGTGGGCGCGCATCATGAAAGGGCACTTCGCGGCCAAGAGCCCCAAGTCCCAGATGCTGCGCTTCCATACCCAGACCGGCGGCTCCACGTTGACCGCCCAGCAACCGCAGAACAATATCGTGCGTACCGCGCTGCAGGCGCTGGCCGCGGTTTTGGGCGGGACGCAATCGCTGCACACCAACTCCTTTGACGAGGCCTTGGCCCTGCCCACCGAGCAGTCGGCTCGCATCGCGCTTCGTACGCAACAAGTCGTCGCCTACGAATCCGGCGTACCCCAGACCGTCGATCCGTTCGCCGGCTCCTATTACGTCGAATGGCTTACCAACGAAATCGAAAAACAAGCCCAGGGCTATGTGGACAAGATCTTAGCCATGGGCGGAATGCTGAAGGCCATCGAACGCGGCTTCGTGCAACAGGAGATCCAGAACGCCGCTTACGAATACCAGCAAAAGGTCGATCGTGTCGAGCAAGTAGTGGTTGGGGTCAATCGCTTCCAGACGGAAGACAAGAGCGAAGTGCCGCTGCAACGCATCGACGAAGCCCTGGAGCGCAAGCAGGTGGAGCGTCTGCGAGCGGTGCGTGCCAAGCGCGATCCCGGCCCGTGGAAGCTGGCGCTGGAACAAGTGGACCAGGCCGCCCGCAGTGGCGCCAATCTCATGCCCCCCATTATCCAGGCGGTCGAGAGCTACGCCACGGTGGGCGAGATCTGCGACACGCTACGCAAACTATTTGGCGAATACAAAGAGTCGGTGGTCATATAGCTTGTAGTGGTTTGAACGGGCGCGGCTAAAGCCGCGCCCGTTCTAGGTTGTCGGCCCTAACCTCTTTTAGCGCCCAATTCTCCTGAAAACTCGGGTATTCCGCCCGTCTTTTCTTTTCTAAAGATCTTCATTTCCGCTAATGAGAAAGGAGCCGTAGGCCGAAGAGATAGAGAGGGAGCCGCTGCTATTGGCCGCTCGCAGGAGATTGTTTCATGATGATTCCGTTGAAAAGGGTGCACCTAACCTCGCTGGCCGTACTGGTCCTGCTGGCCAGCGGCTTGGCCCAAGCCCCTCCCGCATTGAAGTCCAAGGTGGATGCCGAGGTTAAGCAGTTGCGGTATCTGAGCACCGATCCGAAGCTGGTGAGCGCGGTGAAAGCCTTCAACGCTACGCCGGCATCCCCGGATGCCAAGGCGATGACGAATGATAAATGGCACACGCTCACCGTTTTTGATCCCTTTGTGCGTGCCATCGGTAAGAACTCCCTCTCGGAGTACCTGAAGAGCAAGCGGGACGAAGTGGTCGTCAAGATCTTCGTCTCCGGGGCGGACGGTACCAAGGCGGGCTATGACGCCAAGACCGAGTTTTGGACGCACAAGGGCATGCCTAAACACGAAGTGCCTATGAAGGGAAGCACCTTCCTGGGCCCGATGAAGCTAGATAACTCCACCGGGCTACAGATGATTCAGATCGGCTTGCCGGTTCTGGATGGGGCAAAACCCATTGGCTCGGTCGTGATTGGCTTGCGGGCCGACAAACTCAAATAGGTTGCTCCCTGGTTAGAGGCAAGAACGTAATGAAGAATGCCGGCATCGCCCGTCGCGTTACCCTGGTTCTTATCGCTTCCGTGGCTATTACCATCGCCGCGATTCTCGGATTATCCTACCTGCTCCGGGCCTCCTCGAATTCCGCGCGCGAGCTGGCGGCCATGACCCGGAACAATAGCCAGGCTTCCTTGCAGTTGTTGGACGTGATGGTCCAAGTCCAGGGCTTAACGTTGAAGCTGGTGAAAGAGCGGGATCCCGACATTATGGAAACGCTCATCAACCAGCGGCAAGCACTGGCAAAACAGGGAGAGGCCAAGATCGACCAATTGGTGAGCGGCGGCAGCGACATCAAGGCGGCGTTTCTTACGCTGACCCAGGCCAACGACGAGGTCACCGCCCTGTTGTTGCAGACCCGGGACGTGGAGGCCCATCAACTTTTCATCGAAAAGTCGAACCCGGCTTTCGAAAGCGTGCTGGCAGCCATGAACGGGCAACAGAATCAGGTGATGCAGCGCGCCGATGCCGAGAGCACGCGACAGAGCGCACGCAGTGCCCAACTCGCCGTTACGATCCTGATTCTCGTGGGGGTGGGGGTGCTGGCGCTATCCACCTATGGGGTGATTATGGTGCGCGGCATTTCCGCGGCGCTGAACCACGCCATTGCGGCGTTTAAGGATATTGCGGAGGGCGAGAGGGATCTGACCAAAAGGCTGGAGATTCACTCTCACGATGAACTCGGCGAACTGGCCAAATGGTTCAATATCTTCCTCGATAAGCTGCATAACCTGATTGCCCAAGTGGCTTCGACGGCGGAACAGGTAGCCAGCGCCAGTGAAGAAATTTCGGCTGCCGCGATCCAGCAGTCGCAGAGTGCGGGAGCCCAGAACGGCCAGACTTCGCAAGTAGCCACCACGATGCATGAAATGTCCGCGACGGTGATGCAGGTGTCGGATAACTCCAATCAGGCGGCGAAGGCTTCCCGCAAGGCGGCGGAAACGGCACGGGAAGGTGGCGCCATCCTCGAAGAGACTCTGACCAAAATGCGGAGCATGGCCGCTTCCGTCGGGGCTACCTCCAAGAAGGTCGAGGAACTGGGCAAGAGCTCCAACCAGATTGGCCGCATTATCAATGTGATCGATGAAATTGCCGATCAGACGAACCTGCTGGCGCTTAACGCGGCCATCGAGGCGGCCCGGGCGGGCGAACAAGGGCGGGGTTTTGCCGTGGTCGCCGACGAGGTTCGCAAACTGGCGGAGCGTACGACCAAGGCTACAAACGAAATTGCCCAGATGATCCAGAGCGTCCAGGTCGAGACCAAGACGGCCGTGACCGCCATGGAAGAAGGTACCAGGGAAGTCGAGCAGGGGCTGTCGTTTACCATGCGGGCGGGCGATTCGCTCAAGCAAATCATCACCATGTCGGAATCTGTGGGCGAGATGATTACCCAAATCGCGACCGCTTCCGCACAGCAATCCAACGCCACCGAGGAAATCAACCACAGCATCGAGGAGATCGCCAAACTGGTGCGCGAATCGACCTCGGGCGTGCAGCAGTCGGCGCAAGCGTGTCAGGCACTGTCTGGGCTGGCGCTTAGTCTGCAAGGCATGGTCGGGAGCTTTAAACTCGGATCGAATCGCGATGCGCCCTCGACCCGCGGCAGTCGTGGCGCACGCGAAAAGCATCCCATGCGCGGCCGGCCCGCCGGAACGGCAGACAATCGTTTCGAACCGTTTGCCCGAGTGTAGGCCAATTTCCTTCTTTCGGTAGCCCTTGCGCGTGGATTTATTCTCGAACTGGTGAGCTCGGTTGCCTCAGGCTTCCCCGGAGTTCTACATTTTGAAGTCGCGGTCGGGGCGTACATACAGGTGGAAGCACCGGGCTGTAGCCCGGTGACCCGACGTTCGTTGGCAGACGGGCGGTACACTGAACAGCATGGTTCTGCTCGTGATCGAGGCGGCTGGCGCTATCAGCGTGGCTATCTGGATGTACTTGCTGCTGGCTCGCGGCGGCTTCTGGCGTCTCTCCGCTCCCGGCCCGTCCGTTCCCAGCCAAGGTCCGCCAGGGCCAGCCTGCCCCGCCATCGTCGCCATCATTCCCGCGCGCGATGAAGCCGAAGTCATTGCGCGTAGCGTGACCTCCTTGCTGGCGCAAAGCGAGATCGAGTGCATCCATGTTTTCGTTGTCGATGACGGGAGCGGCGATGGCACTGCCAGCGTGGCGATGGCGGCCGCCAAGAATGCCGGCAAAGCCGGAGTCTTGACGGTGATTTCCGGGCAAACATTACCGCCGGGTTGGTCGGGGAAGCTCTGGGCGCTGCAGCAGGGCATCGTCTGTGCCAGCAAGCTCACGCCTCGCTATGTTCTGTTAACCGATGCCGATGTCGCCCATGCTCCCGGCGAGCTATCTGCTCTGCGGGCACGGATGGAGGCGGGCGGCTATGATCTGGCCTCGCTCATGGTCCGATTGCGATGTGAGAGCTTCGCCGAAAAGCTACTGATCCCCGCCTTTGTATTCTTCTTTTTTCAGCTTTATCCCCCACGTTGGGTCGCCAATTCCCGCCGCGCCACAGCGGGCGCCGCGGGTGGCTGTATTCTGCTTCGGCCAGAGGCGCTGGAACGTGCCGGCGGACTTGCCGCCATTCGCGGCCAGGTGATCGATGATTGCGTTCTGGCCCGGGCGGTAAAAAACGCCGGTGGGCGAATCTGGCTGGGTCCCGCGGAAGAAACGGCAAGCATTCGTGCCGCCGGAGGATTTGCCGAGATTGGCCAGATGATCGCGCGCACCGCCTTCAGTCAACTCCGGCACTCGACCGTATTGCTTCTGCTGACGGTGTTTGCGATGGCTCTGATTTATCTGCTGCCCGTTGGGCTGGTGGTTGCCGGCCGGCCCTTGCTGGTGACGCTGGGCGCGGTCGCTTGGCTGCTGATGGCTGTTGCCTATTGGCCCACAGTGAAATACTACGGGCTACCCCCGTTGTCGGCGCTGTCGTTGCCGGCCTCCGCGTTGTTTTTTACCGGCGCCACAATTCATTCCGCGATGCAATACTGGCGCGGTCGCGGCGGCGAGTGGAAGGGTAGGGTGCAGGATAGTAATAAGTAACAAGTAATAAGCTAAACCCGCGCCTTCGGCTCTCGGCCTTCGGCCGTCGGCCAGACAAACCCGCCTTCGGCTCTCGGCCAGGCAAAACAACCGGCCTTCGGCTCTCGCCAGAGAAGCGCGCCGTTAGCTAGACAAACTCACGCCATCAATGGCCGATGTCCGAGAGCCGACGGCCAGTTGGGGTTTTTCTGGCCGACAGCCGAAGGCCGAGAGCCGACGGCCAGTTGGGGTTTTTCTGGCCGACAGCCGAAGGCCGAGAGCCGACGGCCGGTTGGGGTTTTTCTGGCCGACAGCCGAAGGCCGAGAGCCGAGGGCTTCCTCTTACTGCCCATCCCACAGTGGTTCGTGTTGCCGGCGGCGGTCGCCTTTTAGAAGGAAGGGCTCGCGTTGCAGGCATTGGGACAAATTACAGGCCCAGCAGACGGGGCGATAGCGGTCTAATGCCATCGGTAGATTCTTTAAGGGCATGGCCGCGGTGGATATCCAGTTGCCCTTCTCGTCCAGCGCGGAAAAATGCCCCATCCGCCAATCGACTTCGCCTAATGGGCGATGGCAGAGCGCGCACCCTCTGCCTTCCGTCCAGGCGCGCAGCGCCCGATCCAGGATTTCCGGCTTCAGATCAATCTGCAGCAGGCACTCCTCGCCGCAGGGCTGACCGTCGGGCCAGCGGGAGCACGCTGTCAAACGCAGTTCCTCCTGGCCGCGCAGAAGCGTCCGTAGACGATGCGGAATATCCACGCGAACGCGAACGCCACTCCGCGTTTCGGGACAAGTGAGAGAGCGCGGGGTGGTCAAGTAGTCGTCGGCTTTCAGCAGGATCACGAGGCAAACGCCAAAAAACACGATACCGAGAAAGCACAGGAAAACGGTCATACCCAGCATGGCAGACCTCCACAAACTATCTTCTCTCTTGTCGCATGATCAGGGAAATCGCCGCAGTGACGTATGAGCAAGGGGGATGTGACGTGCTAACGGAAGCAGGCAAAGCCGACGTAAACTTCCCAACGGGGCACGTGCAACGAGCAACGTGGAACGATCCTGCTTTGGTGCGGATGAAGGGACTTGAACCCCCACGCCCTTCCGGGCACACGGACCTAAACCGTGCGCGTCTGCCAGTTCCGCCACATCCGCACGCACCTCATGTATTGTAAACGCATCCACTCTGGCTGCGGTTAAATCCTTGACCGGCCAGTGTAGCGCCAGCCTCCAGACCGGCTGTCGGTGCGGACGTCAATTGTTCCGGGCGGACTTGGTCAGCGAGGAGAATTGGAGAGCCGACTTACGATGCTGCTTTCGGTTCCGTCGTGGGTTTGCCGAGTCCGAGGGATTCGCGTAACTCACGGTTGCGTTTCCGGCGGGCAATTTTAGCCTTACGTTTTCTTCCGAACAGGGAACGATCGCCATTGCGTTCTGACAAGAGGAAATCCTTTCACTTGCTGCTGATTTGGTGACTTATTGTCGCTGCGGCCGGGGCTCGCATTTGTGCTCGAGATACTCAGTAGCATCGTGGCAGTTAAGCTGACACTTGTGACAGCGGATGGGGCCTTTAACCTCGGGCCGAACGGCTCGCGGTTTTGGAACGGGTGCCTTAAGAGCTATTACTTCATTCATTACCATTATTGTACGCCTTTTGTGCGGACCAGGGGGCCAATAGTTCAGCGGGTGCGCCGGTGCTGCGCGACCTCGTCAACCGTTAGCCCTTCTTGACTTTAGTGACCACGCGTTTTGTGTTCTGGTGTCCGGTGTGCTTGTTTTTTCGGGCCGTGGTCGGGGTGTTCTTACTCTTGGGCAATTGTCGCTCTCCTCGATCGCAATCAAATTAAGTATTGACCGTGAAATTATGACATGGCGGGGCCGGGAAAAACTGAGCAAAACAGCTCAGTGCATTTCCGCGATTTGTGAATGAGTCCGTGCGTCGCCAGCCGGGGTTGTTCTTAAATGCCGGGGCTAAAGCCCGTCGTATTTGCGACTGAATTCACCGGGCTAAAGCCCGGTGCCTGGAGTTTTTACATTTTGGGAAGCCAAATACGTGAATTCACCCACAACATTGGGACACGGAGCGGTGGAAGCGGCGGGCTTTAGCCCGCCGAAATTGCTCGCCTGGGTTTGGCCTTTAGGCCCGGTGGTGCAGGATCTACTTCCAGCGCCCTGGATGCGGAACTGTAAGGGTATTCGTGCGCATCTTCTACCAAATGCCTCTTCACGGGATTTTGCATCAAGAAAAAGCAGGGCCATAGGTTCGGCGCGAAAAATCGCTCGCCTTTCCCACGTCACAGCGCTGACGAAGAAGGTGCGAATTTCTTGCGATGCCATCTGCCTTGGCTGCCTCGCCGCCGCTGGCAACAGCATACACCGGGCCTAAAGGCCCGGCTACGGTTCACGCTCTGTTCACCGGGCGGAAGCCCGGTGCTTCCACCGGTTCGTACCCCAAATTCACTTGAAAATGTAGAAACTCTAGGCACCGGGGCTAAAGCCCGGTGCTTCCACCCGTGGGACCAAACAAGAAATAATTTCCAGGCTAGGAGGCTCGGGGGGCCAGCGCTTTGCCGCACTCCAGGCAAGCCGCGCGGGAGCGGGCCGTGATCCTGCCGCAATGAGGGCACATCCTTTGCGCTCCAATGGCCGGACCTCGCGGGTCTACCGTACGGCGCTGAAACAAATAAAAGCCTAAGTAGGCCAGTGCCGCAAATATCAGCCCCACGCAAACGCTAGTGATGTTCATAGGTTGCTCCTTGCGGTACTGCCTTCAGCCCGCGACGTGCCTTCCCTGGGTCAACAGCGCGCTAATCTCTACCTTAGCGAGTCATCATCGAGGCGTCTGAGCAATAAGGCTCACAGCGCCGTAAAGATTTATGGGGGAAATCGGAGGCTTAGTCGTGCAGCACGACGCTGACCAGCGAGCTGTGAACGTGCAGGCTGCCGCCGTGATAGTCGATAAAGCCCAGGTCCCGGAAGCGATTCATGAAGAAACTGACGCGGGAGCGCGTGGTACCGATCATTTCCGCCAGGGTTTCCTGGCTCATTTTCGCGACCACGGGGACCGGTTTCGACTCCTGGCCAAAGTTGGCCATAAGTAACAGCAGGCGGGCGAGACGTTTTTCGCTGGAGTTAAAGAGATGATCGACCAGATCCGCTTCCATGCGAATGTTCCGGGAGAGCAAATAGGCGAGAAAGCGTTCGGCGAATTCCGGTTCTTTATGGAGGAGCTCCAGCATGGCCGCCCTTTCCACGCGAATGATGGAACAGCGCTGAACGGTGCTGGCGGTGGACATGCGCAGCGGTTGGCCCGCCAGGCAGCCCTCGCCAAAGAAACTGCAATCCGTCAAGATGGCGACGACCGCCTCTTTCCCGCGTTTGGATACCACCGTGAGCTTGACCTTGCCGCTCTGGATATAGAAGACCGCATCCGCCGGGTCTCCTTGCGAAAAGACAGGCTCGCCTGCCCGGTACTCCCGCACGGCCTTTTCGGTGGCGAATCGGGCTAGAAAACGGTGGGGATCGAATGCGCCCACCCCTTCCGCGGTCATACTCATCTCCGAGGGACGGAGTGTGGAGGGATGGGTTTTCACCAAGTGCAAAGGCACACGCGGCTCGCCGGGCGACGTTTTTTTCTTTGTCTTCTCGCGGATAAGACGTGTGGCGGGCATGTGATACTCGCTCGGAGAGTGTAGGACCAAAGCTCTGGTCCCATACCCCATTATAACGTAGGCCAGTGAACTACGGTTTTCTTCTGAGCTTTATTGCTCAGACGGCCTCCTACTCATCTACTAGTCTGGAGGGTAATTATGAAGACGCGATCGTGGTTCCGCCTCCTAAATGTGCTTGGGTTCTCTCTAATGCTGGCTGCGGTAGCGGCGGCCCAGAATTCGCCCTCCAAAAAGAACTTGGTGGTGAACGGCCACACCGTTGATGCCGCAGTCATCCAGATCGAGGGCCATTCCTACGTGGATCTCGATGCCTTTGCGCGTACGATGAACGCGACCGTGAGCTTTGAGCCTGGCCGGGTCCTCCTGACCGTTCCGGCCACGGCTCCCGCTGCCCAATCGGCGCCTGCTCCGGGGTTGTCGAAAGAGTTTGTCCAGGCGGGGATTGCCCAAGTGGCGGCGATGCAGGAGTGGAAGGGCGCGATTGCCTCGGCCAATCGCTTTGGGCTGGCCGGGGGGACTTGGTTAGCGCCCTGGTTGCAAGATTATCGGTCCCGGGCCGAAGCGAGCATGAATCAGGCGTCCGCCGCGGCCAGCAGCGGAGCTGATCAGAAAGCCTTACAGCTGCTCAAGAATGAGTTCGCCTATCTGGGAGAGTGGGACAGCAGCACCCAAGCCACCATCCATTCCCTAAATGCCGAGCAGGCGGTGAATCCGGCCGCGACGCAAGACGATCCCCAGCTCACGAAGATCTCCGCCTGTGGGGCGTTTCTGACGGGAATGCTGGTAAGTGGCGAGTTTAAGGGTAGTGTGAGTTGCCATTAGTCACGAGACACGAGTCGCGAGACGCGAGTGCGAACTCACAACTCGCGACTCGCGTCTCGTGACTGACCAGCGCTTCCACCCTGCTGGCTCCCCGTCTGCCACGGGGAACTCCGATTTAGCGTAATAACTTCGCTTTTTCGTAGTATGGTCAATTTTGCACAGTATGAGCCGCACTTATGGCTCAAGCTGACAGAGGACGCCCGGAAGTAAATTCTGCATTCGCACCACCCGACAATTTCCATGAAAATTCTTCTCTACAATCCCGACAACGGAATTACGCAGAACTTTATGCCGCACCTGTGGATGTTTCTCTTGCAGGCGCTGACGCCCGCCGGCCATGAAGTCCTATTGATCGATGGCAACACCCGCCCGATGAGCGACGCCGAACTGGTCCAGTTTGCGGTGGCCGAACAGGTAGGCTTGGTCGGCATTGGAGCCATGACCCGCATGATCGCCAAGGCCTATCGCGTGGCGGATGCGCTCCGGGCCGCCGGCATTCCCGTCGTGATGGGCGGACCGCACGTGACCGAGGTTCCCGGGGAAGCCCTGGGGAAAAATGGCGAACCCCGCCATGCCGACGCTCTGGCTCTGGGAGAGGCCGATGAAACCTGGCCGCGGATTGTGGAAGATGCGGCGCGCGGACAACTCCAGGAGGTCTATACCCCCACCGATGCCTCCGGCAAGGAACTCAAGCCGACGTTGAAGGATTACCCGGCGATTCCCTGGGAAGCCCTCGACCTGCAGCAATTCAATCGCATCCCGGGCCCGGTGCGCTCCATCATGCATCGGTTGAAAGCCGCCTGGGAGACCTTTCACATTGTGCCCATCGAGTCCGGACGCGGCTGTCCTTACGGGTGCGAGTTCTGCACGGTGACCGGGTTTTTCGGCGACTCCATCCGCTTCCGGTCGAACCAGAGTGTCGTGGACGAGTTGCTCCGGCTTAAGGGGCGTGCCCAGAATAGCCGCGGCAAGATTGCCGTATTTTTTGTCGATGACAATTTCGCCATCAACGTGAAGCGCACCAAGTCCTTGCTGCGCGATATTATTGCCGCCGGAGCCGAGCTTTCCTGGGTGGCACAAATCAGCGCCAATCTTCTGCGCGACGAGGAGTTGCTGGATTTGATCGCCGCTTCCGGCGGGAAGTGGATTTTTATCGGCATGGAGTCACTGGATCCGGCCAATCTGGCCAGCGTCAAAAAGAGTTTCAATAAACCGGCGGAATATGCCGGTGTGCTGCAGTCTCTGGCCCGGCGTAATATCTACGCGATTACCTCGTTTATCTTTGGTTTGGATCACGATAAACCGGGCGTGGCCGAGCGTACCTTGGCCCAGATCCGCGACTGGCCGCCGGTTCTGCCCGTGTTTGGGCAGATAACTCCCTTTCCAGCAACTCCGTTATACGATCGTCTGCAGAAAGAAGGGCGGTTGACCCGGCCGAAACACTGGCTGGAGTTTGCCCCGTTCCAAATGGCGCATACCCCGCTGAATCTCACCATCCCGCAGGTGCAGGACGAGGTGCAGTACGCCTGGAAGAACGCCTACAGTCCCGCCGCCACCGCGAGAGCACTGGATTCGATTGCGCAGGAACCGGCGCCGTATAAGATTAGCCATCTGATTTCCCGGATTTTTTTCCGCGGAATCTATTTCCCGCCCAAGGGCATCTGGCAATGGTTGAAGCTGATTGCGCAAAACCGCGGTCCGGTCTGGCGGGTCGTCAAAGACTCATTTATGCAATGGCACGGCACGGTCGATCGGGGAGGGACGGAAGACTTTAATAGCTCTCCAATAAAGATTGCCAGCCGTCCGGAGCCCGAGCCTGAGATCGGGTTGGATTAAACAAAGCAAGGTTTCAGAGGTCTCAAGGTTTCAAAGTTTCAAGGTGTGGCCGTCCACAGAATTGTGGGTGCACCACACCTTGAAACCTGGGAACCTTGAAACCGTGGAACTTTGAAACTTTGAAACCTTGAAACCTGCCTTATTTTGCCGTTCCCACCAGACTGCTTATCGTGGTCAGGAGGGCTTCCTCATTAATAGGTTTAACCAGGGTGGCGTGCGCGCCAATTAAGCGGGCGGGTTTCAAGAATCGGCCCCCGTAGGCGCCCGAGATGGCGATCACTTTCACCGCCGGATAGAGTTTGCGAATTTCGGTGATGACATCCATGCCTTCCTTTTCCGGCATCACCAGATCGGTGACCACTGCCGAGAATCGCGAGTTCTTCATCAACGCCAAGGCTTCCACGCCGTCGTTGGCCTCTTCTACCGGATAGCCGGCGTCGGCCAGAATCTGGCAAAGCAGGCAGCGGATACTCGCATCATCGTCCACGACCAAAATCGGTCGCAGACGCGCTTCATCCAGCAATTGCCGCACTTTCCCGGCTAGGGCCTCCGGGCTGAACGGCTTTTGGAGAAAGGCCACCTTCGCGTCCAAAATCCCATGCTGGCCGAGGACGTCGTCCGGATATCCGGAAATATATAAAATCAGGCTTTCCGGACGCTGCGATTTCAGTTCGATCGCCAGATCGCGACCCGACATCCGGGACATCACCACATCGGTGACGATCAAGTGAATGGGCCCGGCATAAGCACCGGCAATTTGCAGCGCTTCTTCGCCTCCGGTCGCCTCCAGTACCCGGTAGTTGTACTTGCGCAGCACACTGCTGACCAGGTCGCGCACGCCTTCCTGATCTTCCACGACCATTACGGTTTCCGTCCCCTGCCGCGGCGTGGGCAGCTCCGGCGCTCTACTGGCCGCCGCTACCGGCTCGGTGGCCCGCGGCAGATAGATGGTGAAGGTGCTGCCCTCGCCGAGTTCACTGCTCACGGTGATCCAGCCGCCGCTCTGCCGAACGATGCCGTATACCGTGGCCAAGCCCAAGCCGGTTCCCGCTCCTTGCGGCTTGGTGGTAAAGAACGGTTCAAACAGACGGCGTTGCGTCTCCTCGTCCATCCCCACGCCGGAATCGTTGACCGCGAGTTCCACATAGTGGCCGGGATGAGCTTCCATATGGGACTGCACGGCGCTCTCGTCGAAATCCACATTGGTGGTTTCGAGGGTCAACCGGCCGCCATCGGGCATGGCATCGCGGGCGTTGACGGCCAGATTGAGCAGGACCTGGTTGAGTTGCCCAGGATCGGCGGTTACCTTGCCCAGGGCCGGATCCAATACGGTGGCCAAATGAACGTCTTCTCCGATGATCCGCTCAATTAATCGCTGTGCCTCCAGAACTAATTCGTTCAGGTCCAGAACGCGCGGTTGCATGACTTGCCGCCGGCTGAAAGCCAGCAATTGCTGGGTCAGCGAGGCCGCCCGTTCTCCCGCCTTTTGGATCTCGCCCAGGTGCGGGCGGGAGGGGTCCTGGGGAGGCAGGCGTTTCAATAACAATTCGCTATACCCGTTGATCACCGTCAACAGATTGTTGAAATCGTGGGCCACGCCTCCCGCCAGTCGCCCCACGGATTCCATTTTCTGGGCTTGCAGCAACTGTTCCTGGATGTTGCGGCGCTCGCTGATGTCAGCGATGGTGCCGGCCATCCGCAAGGCTTGTCCTCCCGGACTTTTCTCTACCACCTTGGCCTTCGCGAGCACCCAGATATAGTCTCCGGACTTGCGGCGCAAGCGGTGCTCGCGGCTCCATACGCCCTGCTTGTTTTGGAGAAATTCTTCCAGGTCGTTTTGCGTGGCCGGCAAATCCTCGGGATGAACCAGGCCTTGCCATGTCCGATGAGAATAGTTCAGTTCTCCCGGTTCGTACCCGAGCAAGAGGTTAAAGCGCGGGCTGGCATGGCCGGTGTCGGTTTCCAAATCCCAGTCCCATAGTCCTTCTTGCGCGGCATCGAGGGCCAGACGCAGCCGTTCCGCATCTTCCCGGCGAGCTAAATCGCTGCCTATACTGGCGCCCAGGCCTTCCAAAAGGCGGATCAACTCCGGCGTAAAACGTCCTGGGCGGCGATCATTGAGTTGCAGCAAGCCCACGATCTCCGCTTGCGCGCGAATGGGCACCAAGGCCAAAGAGCGATAGCCTTCCCGCATGCAACGATTCCGTGGATTCGTTCGTGGGTCCTCCGCTAGGGGTAGGTCGAGAAGAGGCAGCGCATCGTTGCTCCAGAAAGTGCCTCCCGGCGTGAATAGCGGATGGCTCAGGTCGGCCTGTCCCGACAGGACCAGGCCGCAGGCGCACTCCAGAATAGGATGCCCCAGTTCGTCCTGGCTTACCGCTCCGTTGTGGTCGCGGCAACACAGGTGGTTTTCCGCGAGTACGAAGCTTTTGGAAAAACCGTCCATGCGATAGTAGGGGAAATCATTTCCGTGGCGCAGACGCACGCCGATGGCGTCCACATCGAGACCGCGCCGGACGGCATCGATCACCTTGTCGATGACCTCGGGCAGGTTGCCCGACTGATTGAGAATCAGCAGAACCTCAATCATCATTTGCTGCTGGCTTTCCTTCTGTTTGCGTTCCGTGATATCGCGAGCCGCCGCAAACAACAGGTTGCCGATCGCCGGACTGGCCTGCCACTCCAGCCAGCGGTAGGAACCGTCTTTGCACAGATAACGGTTTACAAAGCCTCCACTGTTCTGGCCAGAGCTTTGCTTTTCTATTTCCTTGAACGTATTTTCCCGGTCCTCGGGATGAATAAAGTCGGCAAGCGGGCGGGCTAACAGTTCTTCCTGGCTAAACCCCAGGGCCTTTTCCCAAACGGGATTTAATCGTTTGAAGTAGCCGTCGGTCGAAGCGATACAAATCATATCGGGCACCAAGGCAAAGAATCGTTCCAACTCCTCTTTGGTCTGGCGCAGTTGAACTTGCGCCTGTTGGTGTTCGATCCGCAACCGCCATTCGCGTAGGGTGCGCTCGACCAGACGGGGGAGGCCGGCAAAGGACTCGGGCGACTTGACGACGTAGTCCAGCGCGCCGGCCCGCAGGGCGGCTACCGCGGTTTCCTGGTCGCCGTGGCTGGTCATCACCAGAATAGGGAAGGCGCCTGACTCCGGCGGAGAATTGAGCACGCTCTGCGCGAGGCCGTCGGGAAGATTAAGATCCATCACCGCGATATCCGGCGGAGTTACCGCCACCTCGGCGGCGAAGTCCCGCAGCGTGCCCACGGCGCGCACACGGAATTGAGGATCATGCGCACCCATGGCGCGGCTGATGGCTTCCACATGGGCCGCCTCATCTTCCACCAGCAGGACATCAGTCAGTTCGTTGCTCATCGGCGATTCCGATCCTCTTACTCCCCGCCCGGCTTTTCCAGGTGCGGAAAACGATTCCAGGCCAACCAATAAAAGCCGAAGGCCTCCATCAACTCTGTGAACTTTTTGAAGTCTACCGGCTTCACCAGATAGCTCGCCGCACTGTGGGCGTACGCGGCCAACATGTCCCCCTCGGCGTGGGACGTGGTCAATACCACCGTTGGAATAGTTCGCAGGTCCTCATCCTCTTTGATGCGGCGGAGAACTTCCTGGCCATCTACCTTAGGCAAACGCAGATCCAGCAGAATCAAATCCGGCCGGGGAGACTTGACGGGATCGCTATACCCGTTATGGTGAAACAGGTAATCCAGCGCCGCTTGGCCATCTTCGACATGCACAATGCGGTTGGCTACACGAAAATCACCCAAGTTGCGCCGCACGATTTCGGCGTGAGCCGGTTCGTCCTCTACCAGCAGAATTACAATGGGGCCGCCGTTCATAGATTCGTCATCTCCCTAGAGTCGCTTAAGTTTAGCCAAAGTAAATCGAAAGGTTGCGCCCTGTCCGGGGCCGGCGGATTCCGCCCAAATCCGCCCCCCATGAACTTCGACGATGCGCTTGATCAAGGCTAGTCCAATTCCTGTGCCTTCGGTTCCCGGATGCAATTTTTCAAACAGTCCAAAGAGCTTGTCCTTGTGGCGCGGATCAATACCCAAACCGTTGTCCCGAACGAATACCACGATGTCCGAACCGCTCTCTTCCACCCCGACGTCCACGCGCGGATCGGGTTGGTCGCCCATGAATTTGACGGCATTGTCCAATAGATTTTGGAATACTTCGAGCAGGCGGACGCGGTCGCCGTGGAGCAGTATCGGCGCATCCGTCACTTGGATGGTGACCCCGCGTTGCGCGACTCGCCCGGAGACCAGGTCTACCGCCTCGGCTACCAAGGCTTGCAAGGGAATATCCTCGGCGAGGTTCATTTTGCGGCCCACGCGCGAGAGTTCCAACAGTTCATCCAACAGCAGGGCCATCTTTTCCGCCGCGCGCCGCATGTGTCCGAGATCGGTACTCACGCGCTCGGCATCGTTCTGCCGCATATCCTGCTCCAGAAAACCTAGAAACGTCCGGATCGTGACCAGCGGGCTCTTCAGGTCGTGGGAGACGGTATAGGTGAAGCGGATCAGTTCCGCGTTGCGTTGCTGCAACGCCTCTTCCATTCGCTTGCGTTCGGTGACGTCTTGCACCGTTCCGTGCGCGATTATGGGTTTGCCGTTCGCATCCCGTACTACCTCGGCCAAGGCGTGAACGGTCTTCTCCGTCCCATCGGGAAGCACAATGCGGTAGGTTAATTCATACGCCCCGGTTCCATTCATAGCGTCGATCCGCAATTGCTTTACCCGCTCGCGATCGTCGGGGTGGATCAGGTCCAGCGTGCTGGCGCCGTGTTCTGTTAAGGCGCGGGGCGTGATGCCGAAGATGCGATAGGCTTCCTCCGACCACTCCGCCGTATCGGTTTCCAGGTTCCAGCGCCAGGAGCCAATATGGGAAATTCGCTGAGCCTCCTCCAGATTCTCTTGGCTGGCGCTCAGTAGTGCGGCGGCACGCTGACGTTCTTCGGCTTGCTGGGTCCGATAGGAATAAGCCGCGATTCCGGTGACCGATAGAGAGAGTGCCGCCGCCAGAAGTAGCGTGACGATGGCACGGTAATGCAATTCGGAGAGGATTTCGCTGGTGTCCACCTTGGAGACCAGATACCAGTTGGTCCCGGGGACAGGAGCGAGATCGGCCAGTACCTTGACCCAGCGATAGTCCTTGCCAAGAAAGGAACCCTGGATGCCGAGCACCGCTTGGATGGCGGGCCGGCGGGCATCGCTGAGCGGTTCGCGCAGCGATAGGGCGGTATGCGCCCGATGCCGGAGGTCGTTGAGGAAAAGAACATCCTCGCCATCCCGGCGCACCAGCAGGGTTTCAGCCGTGCGGCTGGCGGTGGGCCAGGATTGAATGGTGGGAAATAGATATTCCGCCGCGTCGGTGGATAGCACCACCACCATGGGATGGCCGGTTTCGTCCCGCACCGCGGTGGCAATATCTAGATGTACCAGTCCATCGTGGGCACGGTAGAGTTCCCCAAGCACAGGAGTCGGACGGGTCAGGGCCTGCCGGATGGCCAGTATCGTTTGGTTGTCCAGTTGGGGCGGAGTGGGCCTGACGGAATAGAGGACCCGGGCATCGCGATCGACGACAAACACATCCGCGTAGATCTTGTTTTGCTTATAGACGAGTTCCAGTTCGTCTTGGAGTTGGCGGCGCAGTCCCGCGCTGCCGGGCGAGTGGATTACAGCGGCCCGGAAGAGCGGACTTGCTGCCAGAATGCTCGCATCCTGAATCCGCTCCTCTCGCCAGCGCGTGATCTGGGCAATCTTCAAGCTACCGATCGCGTGAAGCTCGTCGGCCTTCTCGCGGCGAATGCGGGCCGATTCCACCCGGTAGTAACCGAATCCCGCGGCGGCAATCGCTGCCACTGCCAGGGCGCAAAGCAGCACCCAAGTTCGGCGGCGGGCTAGAGGACCGGAACCCTTGATTGCCATCTGTGAAACCCTGGCGGAACGCAACCTGTGCCTGTTTTCCTGGAGATTTACTGGTGGTATGGCCGGAATCGTCTCAGCCTATCAGCCCCTTTTGCGCAGGTGCGGCGGGACCCTGCGTCCGACGAGTATGTGTTCCATACCGGTCAAAGCGAATGGCAAAGCTGGAAGATAACAACTCGAAAAGATTCTATCTTTCCTGGAGTAATCCTCCCGCCACTCGAAAGGGTTAGATCTGCAGGTTTGTTCGTGGCCAGCGGATACTGTGCCCTCGTTACAACTTAGCGATACCTTCCCTAACCGCAAATCGGACCAATTCGGTCTGCTTGTGCAGGTCCAGTTTAGCCATCATATTTTTGCGGTGGGCATTTACGGTGTTTACCGCGCGCCCCAGTTCGGCCGCAATTTCTTTGGCCGTACGTCCCTCGGCGATCAGCTGTAAGATCTTGCGCTCTTGCAACGTCAGGGTACCGGAACTTTGGCCTGTACCGTTATCGTCCGCTCCCCGCCCGACCCTGCCGGTCATGTGGTGGGAGACATCAGGACTCAGGTACAGCCGGCCAAGGTGTACTTCCGAAATTGCCTCCACGATGTTGCGGCTGGCGGTCTCCTTGGTCAAATAGCCCCGCGCGCCGACTTTCATCGCCTCTTCCACAAACGTGCGGGCATCATGAAAGCTGAGGATGATGACTTTGACCCCGGGACGCTGGCGGATTAACTCGCGGGCCGTGTCCAACCCGTTCAACCGAGGCATGGTGATGTCGAGGATGAAGATGTCCGTCGGAAACTTCTCGGCCATCTGCAGGACTTCCACACCATTCGCGGCCTCGCCTACAATTTCGATGTCCCGGCGGCTGCGTTCGATGCTGAAACGCAAACCGTCGCGCACCAGCGGATGATCGTCGGCGATAAGAACCCGAATACTCATTGTGCTAATACTTTACCCTATTGTGCCAAAACCTTGACTTCTTTTTGTTCCCAAGGAATCCGCACCGAAATCTTAGTCCCTTTTCCGGGCCGGGAGGTGATGGCCAACGTGCTTCCTGTGGCCTCCGCCATCTCCTGCATGGCTCGTATTCCCAAGTGGGTGTATGCCACCTCCGCCAGCGCCTTGCGGTCAAATCCGATGCCATTATCCAGTACCGACAGTCTGAGCTGTCCGCGGAAGGTCGCCAGGCGTACCCGCGCTTCACTGGCTTGGGCATGTTTTACCACATTGTTCAGGCACTCCTGGGCGATGCGGAACAAAACCGTTTGCGCTTCGGTGGGGATGAGGCGTCCGCGGGTGGCATCGGTGAACCCGATCTTCAGTTCGGTATCGCGCGCGAGACGCTGCGAATGTTGTCGCAAGGCGGCGCTCAAGCCCAGTAAATCCAGATCGGGCGGCCGCAAGTCTACCGCCAGCGTCTTCAAGCGGCTCACCGAGTCCGCGAACAGGCGGCCACACTCTTGCAGCGAAGCCAGGGCTTCCGCGCTATTGCCTCTCTGCAAATCTTCTTCGGCGGCGTTCAATCGCGCCGTAATGCTTACGGCGATCGAACCCACATCGTGATGCAGCACCCCCGAGAGGCGCCGCTTTTCTTCTTCCCGCACGGAAAGCAATTGATGGGAGAAATCGCGCAACCGTTCCTCCGCCAGCTTCTTCTCCGTGATGTCAATGCAAATGCCGGTCATACGCAACGGTGTGCCCAGACTGTCATAGGTGGCGCGCCCTAAGGAATTGATCCAGCGCACCAGCCCGCCGGGGTGGATGACACGGTATTGCGAATCGAACAAAGTACCGTGCTCTTCCGCTTCCTTGAGTTGCGCCACCGTGGCCGGCAAGTCCTGCGGATGAATCACCCCAAACCAAGCTGCCAGCGTGGGAGCAAATTGCGTCGAGTCGAGGCCAAACAAGGCGAATAATTCCGCCGACCATTCAATCTTGCCGGTTCGGAGATCCCTGTCCCAGACCCCGGATCCCGCGGCATGTTGGGCCAAGGTCAGCCGTTCGTTAGCCAGGCGCAGTTGCTCTTCGGCCCGTTTGCGCTCTTCGATAAAGTCGCGCAGCCGCTCCTCCGCCAGCTTCTGTTTGGTGATATCGATGCAAACGCCATTAATGCGCAAAGGTCGGCCGATTTCGCCAGTCGCACGTCCCACCGTATGAATCCAGCGTATTTCCCCGCCGGGGCGGATGATGCGGTATTCCACGTCGAAGGGCCCGCACTTTGTAGGCCCGTCCCCAAGTTTGGTGCGGAGTACCTGGCGATCCTCCGGATGAAGAGTTGCCAGCCAAGTATCAAGGGTGGGAACGTCCCCGGCCGGATCCAGGCCGAATAATGCAAAGAGTTTCGGTGACCAATCCATGCGGGCGGTTTGGAGATTCCACTCCCATACGCCGTAGCCTGCCGCCTGTTGCGCCAGTTCCTGGCGTTCGTTGGCTTGGCGTAGTGCCTCTTCGCTGTGCTTCCGTTCGGTAATTTCCACTACGGCCACGCAAAGCTTTTGTACCGAGCCATCCGCAATCTTTAACGGGTAATAATTGGCCAGCCAGTGGCGCGGCTGGTTGGGCCGGGAGGGCGAGGCGCCGTAGATCTCCACGTTCAAAACCGGCTCCCCGCTGGTGAGTACCTTTTGATAGTTGGGCATCGCCGACACCGCGACCTCCGGCAATAAATCGCTGAGTCGCTTTCCGATGCAGGCCTGGGAGGAAATTCCGAAAAAACTCGCAATGCGATCGTTCACGCGAATATAACGCAGATCGCGACCCAGCAGAGCCAGGCCCACAGGCATTGCGGAATAGTAATTCTCCAATTCCGCGTACTGCTCTCGCAGCATTTGTTCACTGGCGCGCAGTTTGATTTCGGTACGCTTGCGCTCCTCCAACTGCACCCCCAGCAAGAGCGTACTGAACATGATGGCCGCGATATAAATCTGCACAAGTTGTATCCGGTGCGCAAAACTGGCGGACACGATCAACATTAATGGACCGTGGCCCGTCGTGGTGGCCACCAGGGCGATAGCGGATACCAGGAATGCGCCCGCGATGGCTCCGGCCAGTCCAAGCTGAAAGGTAATCAGCAGGAGGAGGGTGAAGATGATGAAGGGAAACGGGTAGGCATGCGCCGTAAAATTGGCCAGCGTTACCCCGGCCAGCAAACCCAACAGCGCGATGGAACGATAGGCCATGCGATCCGCGAATAGGGAACGCAAACGGCCAGGTACCAGGGCCCAGGCGGTTGGCAAAATCGTGATCATCCCCAGCGCATGACCCGCATACCGCATCTTGAACTCGTCCAGGCCATCGGTGCGGCCCAGAATGCAAAGCCATCCGCTCGCGAGTAGGGCGAAAAACGCGGGAGCCCCCACCACGCAGATCCCCAAGAACCGCATCAGTACCCTGTTTTCGATTAAGTCCAGTTTCTCGCCACAATATCGGCGTAACGCGACGGCGGCTACCAACACTTCCAGCGAATCGCACAACGAAAAGCCTAGAGAACCGAGCAAATCCCGGTGCGCCAGGGGGTGGGCCAGTAGATTGGTCAGGTAGGAGGCAAGCAAGTATACCGGCCACTGGCGCTGCGGAGTATTGAGCAGCACGGCCAATAACAGAGCATTGGGAAGCCAGATACTCGCCACCGGAAGGCCGGACTTCACGGTTAACAAAATGCTGATCCAGGTCGTCAAACCGACCAGCAGAGACATTACCACTAGCCTGGAGACATTCAGCTTCCGCGGATCTGGTTCGGCGCTGGTCATGGGCAGTTCGGACCGTCCCTCGGGATTCGGACATTCTGCAACTGCTGGTTCAAGAAGTGCTGGCTTGCCCTCTCATTGTAAATGCAACCAGCAAAGAAAAAGCGGCCGTTCTGCGTAAGAACGGCCGCCCGGAGTGATCCAATTACTGCACGGTGAGGGATACCGCCACCGAGGACTGGGCACTGGTCGTACCCGTGCTCGTACTCGTACTCGGGGACGATGAACTCTTCCCGCCGCAACCGATGGAGAGCAGCAGCAAGAGCGCGGCGAACATCAGTCCTATGGTTCGCAGGTTGCGCCGGCGGCTGCCGCCCATCCAGAACAGACCCAGGGGTAATCCCAGCAGTCCGGTCCAAGCGGCAAGCCACATCGGATGATGTGCCGCGGCGGCTACCTGTTGGGTAACGGTGAAGACCACGAGCACCTGATAGCTGCCCTTCGGGGTGCTGGCGGAGGTTGTGATCGTAACCGTCTTGCCGGTGCTGTCATAGGTGCAAGCGGCTCCGGCCGGCAGGTTATAGCATTGGACCGTCGGCACCGCCGTGGTTGTGGGCACGCTCACGCTCACCGTAGTGCTCTGGCCTTGGGCGACGGTCACGGTGGCGTTGGTCGCGCTAACCACAAAGGTATTCTGCGAGGTAGTTTCCGAATCGACCGCCAGATTGAAGATCGCCGAGACGCTACCGGCTGGCAGCGGATTGGCGACCGCAATCGCCACCACTCCAACCGTACCGAGATTGGAAGACGCGATGACAGCGGTTACTTCTGTCGAGCTTACATAGGTGGTGGGTTGGGCTGTGCCGTTCCATTGCACCACCGAACCGGTTACGAAGCCCCCACCATTCACGGTAAGTGTAAAGGTCGGAGCATCCGATATCAGCGTAGGCTGGGACACGTTGGCGATTACCGGCAAGACCGTTAAGGAAGTCGTCGCTGTGGCCGCACTGTAGTTTGTGGTGTCCGTCGGCGTGAATGTCACCGACAACGTATTGCTGCCCGCTGCGGGCATGGTGCCCGCCGCCGGGCTATAGATGAAGGTTCCCGCCACCGAAGCCGTTGCGTTCAGTTGCGTGGCGCTCAGTAAGGTGCCGTAGGGGATCGCCGCCGGCGTGGCCCAAGTGATCGTGGGCGTGACTTTGCCCACCGTGAGTATGACCGATGCCGTGGCTGTCGTGTAATCAGTCGTGTCGGTGGGCGTGAAGGTGACCGACAGGGTGTCGCTGCCCGTCGCCGGGGTGGTGCCTGCCGCCGGGGTATAGACCAGCGTGCCGGGGACGGAAGCGGAGGCGTCCAATTGCGTGGCGCTCAGCAGGGTGCCATAGGTGATGGCCGAAGGCGCAGCCCAGGTGATGGTGGGGGTGGCCTTATTGACGGTCAACTGGACGGTGGTCGAGGCCGAATTGTAGTCAGCGGTGTCGGTGGGCGTGAAGGTGACCGACAGGGTGTCGCTGCCCGTTGCCGGGGTCGTGCCTGCCGCCGGGGTATAGACCAGCGTGCCGGGAACGGAAGCGGAGGCGTCCAATTGCGTGGCGCTCAGCAGGGTGCCGTAAGTGATCGCCGAAGGTGCGGCCCAGGTAATGGTGGGCGTAGCCTTATTGACGGTCAACTGGACGGTGGTCGAAGCCGAATTGTAGTCGGCGGTGTCGGTGGGTGTGAAGTTTACCGAGAGCGTATCGCTGCCGGCTGCCGGAGTGGTGCCTGCCGCCGGAGTGTAGACCAGCGTGCCGGGGACGGAAGCGGAGGCGTCCAATTGCGTGCCGCTCAGCAGTGTGCCGTAAGTGATAGCCGAAGGTGCGGCCCAGGTAATGGTGGGCGTGGCCTTATTGACGGTCAACTGGACGGTGGTCGAGGCCGAGTTGTAGTCGGCGGCGTCGGTGGGCGTGAAGCTTACCGACAGGGTGTCATTGCCGGCCGCCGGAGTGGTGCCTGCCGCCGGAGTATAGACCAGCGTGCCGGGGACGGAAGCGGAGGCGTCCAATTGCGTGGCGCTCAGTTGGGTGCCATAGGTGATAGCCGAAGGCGCTGCCCAGGTAATGGTGGGCGTGGCCTTATTGACGGTTAACTGGACGGTGGTCGAGGCCGAGGTGTAGTCAGCCGTGTCGGTGGGGGTGAAAGTCACCGAGAGCGTATCGCTGCCTGCCGCCGGAGTCGTGCCCGCTGCCGGAGTGTAGACCAGCGTGCCGGGAACGGAAGCGGAGGCGTCCAATTTCGTGGCGCTCAGCTGGGTGCCATAGGTGATAGCCGAAGGCGCTGCCCATGTGATCGTGGGCGTGGCCTTATTGACGGTCAACTGGACGGTGGTCGAGGCCGAGTTGTAGTCGGCCGTGTCGGTGGGGGTAAAGGTGACCGACAGGGTGTCGCTGCCCGTTGCCGGAGTGGTGCCCACTGCCGGGGTATAGACCAGCGTGCCGGGGACGGAAGCAGTGGCGTCCAATTGCGTGGCGCTCAGCTGGGTGCCATAGGTGATAGCCGCCGGCGTAGCCCAGGTAATGGTGGGCGTGGCCTTATTGACGGTCAACTGGACGGTGGTCGAGGCCGAGTTGTAGTCGGCCGAGTCGGTGGGCGTGAAGCTTACCGACAGGGTGTCATTGCCGGCCGCCGGAGTCGTGCCCGCTGCCGGAGTGTAGACCAGCGTGCCGGGAACGGAAGCGGTGGCGTCCAATTGGGTGGCACTCAGCAGGGTGCCATAGGTGATGGCCGCCGGCGTAGCCCAAGTAATGGTGGGCGTGGCCTTATTGACGGTCAACTGGACGGTGGTCGAGGCCGAATTGTAGTCAGCGGTGTCGGTAGGGGTGAAGGTGACCGACAGGGTGTCGCTGCCTGCCGCAGGTGTCGTGCCTGCCGCTGGAGTGTAGACCAGCGTGCCGGGGACGGAAGCGGAGGCGTCCAATTGCGTGGCGCTCAGCAGGGTGCCGTAAGTGATCGCCGAAGGTGCGGCCCAGGTAATGGTGGGCGTGGCCTTATTGACGGTCAACTGGACGGTGGTCGAGGCTGAGTTGTAGTCGGCGGTGTCGGTGGGGGTGAAGGTGACCGAGAGGGTATCGCTGCCGGCTGCCGGAGTGGTGCCGGCTGCCGGAGTATAGACCAGCGTGCCGGGGACGGAAGCGGAGGCGTTCAATTGCGCGCCGCTCAGCAGGGTGCCATAAGTGATGGCCGAAGGCGTGGCCCAGGTGATGGTGGGCGTGGCCTTATTGACGGACAATTGGACCGTGGTCGTGGTGATCGAGTAGTTTGTGGTGTCGGTGGGCGTGAAGGTGACGGACAGAGTATCGCTGCCCGCCGCCGGCGTGCTTCCCGCCGCCGGGGTGTATACGAATGCGCCCAGCACGGAGGCGGTCGCGTTCAATTGTGTGCTGCTCAGCAGGGTGCCATAGGTGATGGCGGCCGGCGTGGCCCACGAGAGGACCGGTGTTTCCTTGTTTACCGTCAAGGTGACATTGGCGGTTGCGACGGTATAGTCCGCCGAATCGGTGGGCGTAAAGGTCACGGAGAGGAAATTAGCTCCTGCTCCCGGCGTGATGCCGGCCGCTGGGGTGTAGACGAAGGTGCCGGGGGCGGAAGCGGTGGCGTCCAGTTGCGTGCCGCTCAGTACCGTGCCGTAGGGAACGGCGGCCGGCGTAGCCCAAGTGATGGTGGGCGTCGCTTTGTTGACCGCCAAAGAGACCGTGGTCGAGGCGGCCGTGTAGTCGGTGCTATCCGTCGGCGTAAAGCTGACGGATAGAGTATCGCTCCCGGCCAGAGGCGTGGTGCCCGCCGCCGGTGTGTAGACGAAGGTTCCCGGCACGGAGGCGGTTGCGCTGAGTTGGGTAGCGCTCAGTAAGGTGCCGTAGGTGATGGCGGCTGGCGTGGCCCAGGTGATGGTGGGCGTTCCTTTGTTCACCGCCAGCTGGACGGTTGTCGTGGCGTTCGAGTAGTTCACGGTGTCCGTCGGCGTGAAGGTTACCGATAGCGTGTCGCTGCCGACGGCCGGGGTGGTGCCCGCCGCAGGGGTATAGGCGAAGGTGCCCGGCGCGGAGGAGGTGGCGTTCAGTTGCGTGCCGCTCAGTACCGTGCCATAGGGAACGGCGGCCGGCGTGGCCCAGGTGATCGTCGGTGTTCCTTTATTTACCGTCAATGAAACTGTGGCGGTGGCGTTGGCATAATCCGTACTGTCGGTGGGGGTGAAAGTTACCGACAAGGTATTGCTGCCGATGGCCAGTTCGCTTCCGGCAGCCGGGCTGTATAGGAAGGTCCCAGGTACCGAGGCGGTTGCATTTAGTTGCGTGGCGCTTAGGATCGTCCCAAAAGGCACCGCCGCCGGGGTCGCCCAGATGATGGTGGGCGTAGCTTTATTTACCGTTAGGGTGGCTGTGGCCGTGGCTGTGGTGTAGTCCGTGGAGTCGGTCGGCGTAAAGGTTACCGACAGGGTGTCGCTTCCTCCCGCCGGCGTGGTGCCCGCCGCCGGGCTATAGACGAACGTTCCCGGCACTGAGGCCGTGGCGTCGAGTTGTGCGGCGCTCAACGTCGTGCCAAAGGTGATGGCTGTGGGCGTTGCCCAGGTGATAACCGGCGTTGCCTGAGTCACGGTCAACGTGGCCGTTGCGGTGGCGGCAGTGTAGTTCGCCGTGTCGGTTGGAGTGAAGGTCGCCGATAGCGTGTTGCTTCCGAAGGCCGGAATGACTCCCGCCGCCGGGGAATAGACGAAGGTGCCCGGTACCGAAGCCGTCGCATCCAGCTGTGCGCTCGTGAGGGGCGCGTTGTAGGCGATGGATGCCGGGTTCGCCCACGTAATGGTGGGCGTCGCCTGGCTCACCGTGAAGCTGGTGGCCGTTGAGGTGCTGCCTAGGAAATTAGCATCTTCCGGATATGCCGCGGTCAGACTGTCTGTTCCCGCCAGCAGGGCCGTTGTGCTCAGGGTGGCTATGCCGGAACTCAGAGTGCCCGTCCCCAACGTGGTCAAGCCACTCTTGAACGTTACCATCTCGCCATCGGTGGCCAGATTGCCTGCGCTAAAGGGACTCAGCGTTGCAGTCAGCGTTACCGGTTGCCCGTAGGTGCTGGAGGTGGGACTCGTCGATATTGCCAACGTAGTCGGGGCCAGGGAAGAGGTCAGGGAGGTTGTACTGGAGGTGCTGGTGTTGAAATTGTCGTCGCCGGAGTAGCTGGCGCCGGCCAGATGCGCGCTGCCGGTGCCCGGGATCGAGACGCCGCCTAGCGAAGCCGTGGCCGTCTGTGTGATCTGGTTCAGCAGAATGCTGACGGTGCTGTCGTTAGCATTGCCGACAGCGATATCGGGATTCCCATCGCCGTTGAGGTCAGCCACCAGCACCGGATATGCGGCGGCGCCGGCGGGATAAGTTGTCTGCGGATTAAAGGTGCCGTCGCCCTTACCGGTCAGAACGCTGACGGTGTTGTCGTTCATATTGGAAACGACCAGGTCCAGGTTGCGGTCGTCATTGAGGTCGCCGGCCACAATCCAGAGCGGGGCCGCACCTGTGCCATACGTGATCCGCGAGTCAAAGGTGCCGTCGCCCTTGCCCAGCAGCACGCTTATGGTGTTGTCCCCGCCATTCGCGACCGCCATGTCGATCTTGCCGTTGTTGCGGAAGTCGCCGAGTACCACCGTTCCGCCAAAGGGACCGGCATCATAGTTGACCGGGCTGTTAAAGGTGCCGTCGCCTTTGCCCAGCAGCACGCTCATCTGGCTGTTCCAGTTCGCAACCACCAGGTCGAGATAACCGTCGCCGTTTAAGTCCGCGGTGGCGATGCCATACGGATCGTTACCCACCACATACGTCGGGCCCGTGGTAAAGGCACCGGTTCCATCTCCCAGCAGTATGCTGACCGTACCATCCGAGGGGTTGGCAACCGCCAAGTCGAGATTGCCGTCTCGGTTGAAATCACCCACCGCGATGGCCTGCGGATTGGTACCCACCGTATAGGTTGTCTGCGCCTGGAAGGTTCCATCGCCATTACCCAGCAGAATGCTTACCGTGTTGCTGCCGTTGTTGGCTACCGCCAAGTCGAGTTTGCCGTCGTTATTGAAATCGCCTACGACGACGAAGCGAGCGCCGGCGCCCGCCGCATACTTGACTTCCGGTTGATAGGTTCCATCCCCGTTGGCCAGCAGTACACTGATCTGATTACTGCCGATGTCTCCCGTCACCAGGTCCTGCCTGCCTATGCCCCGGAAGTCGCCGACCGCGATGCCATAGGGAGTAGTGGTGGCCGGGTACGCTACTTGCGTTGCGAATGTCTGCCCGAAGGTGGGCTCGCCCAGCGCGGCCGATCCCAGCGAGTAGTTGTTGTTGCTGGTGTCCGCAAACGATACGGTTCCGGATGGCGACAGGCTAACGCTGCCGGTGCCCACTACGGTCCCCGTTATTGTGTAGTTGCCGGCTGCTCCCGAGGAGGAGATGGCGGTTGTCGTCGGGAACGTTCCGGTTACGGTCACCGTTTGCGACGAGGAGAAACTGGCCGCGTTAGCGAGAGTTTGATTGAATACCGCCTTGTAACTGTGCGTGCCGATTGCGGGGACGAACTTGAGGGTAGCCGTTCCCGCGGAGGTCAATTGCGCCGTGCCGATAACGGCGGAATTGTCGCAGTAGGTCGCCGTGGCATCACAGAAGGTCACCATACCCGTAATGGCGTTAGAACCGTTGGAGACCGCCGCCGTAAGCGTGACCGCCGTGCCGGAGGTTACCGCGTTCGACGAGAGCGTTAGCGTCGTGGTGGTCGGCGCCTCATTGACCGACAGCGTAACATTGGCCGTGTTGCCGGTATAGTTCAACGTGTCCGTAGGGGTGAAAGTCACCGACAGCGTGTTGCTCAAGGCCGTCATGGTGGTCCCCGCCGCCGGGTTGTACACGAAGGTGCCCGGCACCGAGGCGGTAGCGTCCAGTTGCGCGCCGCTCAGAATGGTGCCGTAGGTTACCGAGGCGGGCGTTGCCCAGGTGATAACCGGCGTCGCTTGACCCACGGTCAACGTAACCGATCCTGTGGCCGTGGTGTAGTCCGCCGTATCGGTCGGCGTAAAGGTTACCGAGAGTGTCTGGCCTCCCGCCACCAGGGTGGCGCCGGCCGCCGGGCTGTATACGAACGTGCCCGCTACCGAGGCCGTAGCATTCAACTGCGCGCCGCTCAGGGTAGTGCCATAAATAATCGCCGACGGTGTTGCCCAAGTAATGGTGGGCGTGGCCTGATTCACCGTCAACGTGACCGACGCTGTGTTGGTCGTGTAGTTTACGGTATCGGTTGGCGTAAAGGTCACCGACAGCGTGTCGCTACCCGCCAATGGAGTGCTCCCGGCCGCCGGGGTGTAGACCAATGAGCCCGGTACGGAAGCGATTGCGTTCAGTTGCGTGCCGCTGAGGGTGGTGCCGTAGGTGATGGCCGACGGCGTTGCCCAGGTAATGGTGGGCGTGGCCTGATTCACCGTCAACGTGACCGACGCTGTGTTGGTCGTGTAGTTTACGCTATCGGTTGGCGTGAAGGTCACCGACAGCGTGTCGCTACCCGCCAATGGAGTGCTCCCGGCTGCCGGGGTGTAGACAAATGAGCCCGGTACGGAAGGGGTGGCGTTCAGTTGCGTGCCGCTGAGAGTGGTGCCGTAGGTGATGGCCGACGGCGTTGCCCAGGTGATGGTGGGGGTCGCTTGATTTACGATCAACGTGACCGACGCCGTGTTGGAGGTGTAGTTCGCGGTATCGGTCGGCGTAAACGTTACCGACAGACTGTGGCTGCCGGCGGTTAACGTGGCTCCCGCGGCTGGGGTGTACACAAGTGAGCCGGGCACGGAAGCGGAAGCGTTCAATTGTGCGCCGCTCAGAGTGGTGCCATAGGTGATGGCCGAGGGCGTTGCCCAGGTAATAGTGGGCGTGGCCTGATTTACGATCAACGTGACCGACGTCGTGTTGGTCGTGTAGTTTACGGTATCGGTCGGCGTGAAGGTCACCGATAGCGTGTCGCTACCCGCCAACGGAGTGCTGCCCGCTGCCGGGCTGTAAACCAACGTACCCGGCACCGAGGCGATGGCGTTCAATTGTGCGCCGCTGAGGGTGGCGCCATAGGTGATGGCCGACGGGGTCGCCCAGGTAATTGTGGGAGTCGCCTGATTCACCGTGATCGTCGTGCTGCCCATAGCGGTGGTATAGTTCGCCGTGTCTGTGGGCGTGAAGGTTACCGACAGCGTATCGCTGCCCGCTCCCGGCACCGCTCCCGCCGCCGGACTATAGGCGAAGGTTCCGGGCACCGAACTCCCACCGAAGGCAGCGCTGGCATCCAGTTGAGCGCCGCTCAACGCCGTGCCGTAAGTGATCGCGGTCGGCGCGTTCCAGGTGATGATTGGAGTGGCCTGGCCCACAGTTAAGCTTGTCGTCGTGGTGGGCGAGGTGTAATGCACGGTATCGGTCGGCGTAAAGGTCACCGATAGCGTGTCCGTACCCGCCAGCGGCGTGCTGCCGGCGGCCGGGGTATAGACAAAGGTTCCGGGTACCGGGTTGCTTTGGTAGGAAGCTGTCGCGTCCAATTGCGTGCTGCTCAAGGTAGTGCCGTAGGTAATCGTGGCCGGGCTCGCCCAAGTGATCGTCGGCACAATCTTGGTCACGGTCATCGTGCCGTTCTGGAGAATGAAGCTGTAGTTGGTAGCCGCCAGCGTGCCCATCGCGATGGTGGTGGTATAGACGCCGGGGTCGGTCGCGGAGGTCACGCTGCTGGCCAGTCCCGGAGCGGTTCCATTCAGCACTCCCACTCCTTGCCCATCGACATAACCGGTGATCGTATAGGTCAAAGCCGGCGGAGCGGTGCCATAGGTCATGGACAAGTCATCGGCTTTCACCGTTAAAGGCGCTTTGTTGATGGTGATGGAGCCCGAGGTGCTGGTGCTGTAATAGCCAAGATCGGCGCTGCTGAAGTATGCGGTCACCGAATAGGTTCCAGCCGTGCTGGGCGGGGCTCCGCCATAGGAGTAAGAGAAGCTGCCGCTCACGGTGGCGCTGTGCGCTCCCGTGGCGCTGGCGGTACAGCCGTGCCCCAACCCGTCATAGGTAACCGGAGGGCAGCTCAGGCTCAGGGTTGGGTATATCGGATAGGCATAGGCGCTGAGGGTGAGAACCTGCTGCGCGGAACCGTTATTGAGCGAATTGTCGGTCAACGTCACAGTCCGGTTAATCGTCTCTCCGGTAATGGGAGTGAAGTCGGCTGTTATGTCGCATGCGGCACCCAGCGCCAGAGCCGTGCTGTTGGCGCATACCCCGCTGGTCGTGCTCAGGGTGTAATTGGTGTCGCCATTGTCCATGGCCACCGGTGCGGTGATATCCAGCGTCTCATTGCCGATGTTTACGACGAGTGCCGATTCCGGACCGGTGGTGTCGCCGACGTACGTATCGGGAAGATATACGAGAGGTTGTGTCCGGTTCAGTTCGCGCACTTCATCGTAATAGGAATCTGTGTCATACACGTTGCCGGCCGCATCCAGGGCTACGCCATAGGGTTCATAGCCGGCCATATCGAGCCAGGCTTGTCCTCCGCCGGATCTTACTTCCAGAATCTGGTTATTAGCCCAATCGACGACATAGAGATTGCCCGCCGCATCTACGGTCAAGGCGCCGGGAACCTGCACCCCGGTTGGCACCGTGGTCGGACTGCTGGCCCCGGGGGCCAGCGTCAACACAGTATTGGAATATAAATCGGAGATATAAAGGTTGTTGGCCGCATCCGTGGCCAAGCCATTGGGAAAAATTAAGCCGCTATAGCGCACGCTTTGTACGCCGCCGGTCGTGATCTCGACCACGCGGTTGTGGCCGTAGTCGGCGACATAGAGATTGCCCGCGCTGTCCAGCGTCAACGCCTCGGGGAACATGTACCCGGTGCCTATCGTAGTCTGCGCGCCGCCCCCGGCAGGCACCTCGACTACCTGATTGTGGCCGTAATCGGAGATATAGACGTTCCCCGCGCCATCCACCACGACGCTATTCGGGTATTTTAGACCGGTCCCCACGGTGGTTTGCGTTCCGTTCGGCAGGCGTTTAATGATTCGATTGCCTAGATAGTCCGCGACATAAAGATTGCCCGCGGCGTCGAAGATAAGCCCATGGGGATAATTCGGACTACTGGTAAAGGAAAGATTCGAATTGGCATTGGAATCGATGGCAATCTGTGGGCCAGCTCCAATGCCATTGATAAATGCGGTTGCCAATATATTGCTGGCGGCGTCTTGCACCAGCAAGGCTCCCATGCGCATCCCGGTGGTTGCGGGAGTGAACTTTACGTTTACCACACAGGAGTCGCCGGGGTTATAAGTGGAATCGGGAATACACGATCCACCGGCGGCTGACACATAGTCCAAGCCGGTCGTCCCCTGGGTCACGGCCGTGAAGGTATGGGGTGTAACTGTGCCTGAGAAGGTAAACGTTAGCGTTGCGATGACGTGCTGGCCAACGGCGACCCCGCCAATCTGGGCAGCCCCGTATGTCGTATGTAGGACCTGCGCCGTGCCGGCGTTCGGTAAAGCCGCATCAATGATGGTGCCGGCGGGATTTACCGCCAGTCCCATGGGTTGATAGGCTAAGAACAGGGTGGTCTGGCCGCCTCCGGCGGGCAACTCCACTACGCTGTTCGCGCCCAGGTCGGCGGCATAGACATTATTCGAGCCATCGACTGCTACCCCGTAGGTGGAACCCCAGCCACTACCCACCGGGGTCGCGATCCCTCCAGAAATTTTAACAATTCCCAGTTCCACGTCGGCGACATAAACATTGCCCAAACTATCCACCGCGACGCCCCGGGGAGCGTCCCATGAACTGCCCAACGTGAGCTGCGTACTATCGGCCTCCACCTCGACGACTCGCGGGATGCCGCCGGGAGGGTCTGTTACGTAGACATTTCCCGCGGCATCCACGGCCACCGCATTGGGGCCGTTCCAACCGGTGCCCACGGTCGTTTTCGTGCTGCCGTCGGCCGATATCTTGTAGACGTTTGCGGGCGAATAGTCCGCAACATACACGTTGCCGGAGGAATCCACCGCAATCCCTTCCGGTTGCGATAAGCCGCTGGCGAAAGTAGTTTGGCTTCCGTCTACCACGGATATCTTGAATATGGTTCCCAGTACATAATCCGCGATGTAGAGATTTCCCGCCGCATCCAAGGCCACGCCTTCCGGCACAGAAAGTCCAGTGCCTAGCGGCACTTGGCCAAAGCTGAAAGCCATCGAGGCTCCCGAGGCCCATCCCGGCACCGCCAGCAGCAACGCAAACAGCATGGCCACGGTGGTTTTCCAGCGCCGGCCAGACCGATCGGTTGAGAAAGAAAGCTGAAGTGCGGAACTTATCATGCGGGCACTTGAACAGAGGGATACAGAAGACAACATTCGACCAACTCCTCGCGGATTGAAAATCGCAACATCATGGCTGGTACAAAGCCTTAGTCGCCGCTTTCGCCAAAAAAACGACTCTTTTCCCCTATCGGTCGCGGCGCGGAAATCTGAATGAGAGTTGGTTATGTTTCGCGTTATATTGCTCTAATGCGGTCGTTGGTCGTTGGTCTTTGGTCGTTGGCAGGCAGCAGACGGCGAAATTATCGAGGGTCCCTCTATCGCCTGTTCTGGCCACAGACCAACGACCAACGACCAACGACCGACAGGAGTGTTCTCGTGCATAAACTAAAACTTGGTATCTTGGCCGATGAAATTTCGCGGGACTTTCGCGAAGCCGTGCGGATTGGGAAAGCGGCGGGGATCGAGCGCTTTGAAGTACGCTTCCTTCCCTCGGGGCGCATTCCGCGTTGCGATGCGCATGATCTTCATGAGGTGGAAGCCGTAGCCCAAGGGGAGGGAATCACGATTACCGCGATTTCTCCCGGCCTGTTCAAGCATGCGGCCACCGAGCAGGAGTACCACGAACAGATGCGCGAAGTATTTCCCGCCGCCAGCGACCTGGCGTTGCGCTGGAAGACCAAACTGATGGTCTTTGGTTTTCGCAAGCCGGAGGCGACGGAGAAAAACTTTGCGGCCATCCCCGGCGCTATTCCCGCGCATGTGATCGCGTGGATGGGCGAAGTCGTAGCCCAGGCGGAACAGCTAGGGGTTCCCCTGCTTCTGGAGCCGGAACCGATCAGTTGGACCGATACCGGTCTGCGCGCCGCCGAGATGATCCGCCGCGTCGGCCATGCGGGTCTGCGAATGAATTACGATCCCGGCAATGTGGCCTGGATGACCCGGCGCGATCCCGTTGACGAATGGCCGGAGATCGCCGACGTGGTTGCCCACATGCATTTGAAAGATACCCTGCTGGCTCCGGCTGACGGCAATTTCCCCGCCTGGGTCGTTATGGGGAAGGGAGATATCAATTATCCAACCCTGTTTCGCCAGATGTGCGCCGCCGGCTTTCAAGGCGATATCTCCATCGAATCGCACCTGAAAATGGCTCCATTACTTCTGGAGGAGTACAAAGCGGCGGTGGAACGATTGTGGCTGGAGTAGAGCAACAAGCAACAAGCACCAGGCTACAAGCCGAACCGGCCCGCCCCTTGTCTGGCTTGTGGCTTATTGCTTGTTGCTTGGTGCTTCTCTCTGGCCGATGGCCAAAGGCCGACAGCCGACGGCCTTTGTGATAAGCTTCCCCTCCAGTCTTCTAATTTCACCCCAGGAGTTCGCGCATGGTTCAGAAAGTGATTGAAGTGGTGGGTATTTCCCCGGAGAGTTTCGCTAAGGCGGCTGAAGCAGCCGTTCAAGAAGCCGCCAAGACGATTCATGGCATTCGCTGGGCTCGGATCAGCGATTTGGAAATGCAATTGAACGAGAAGAATGTCCTGCAATATCGTTGCCTGGCCCGAATCTTTTTCGATATCGACCGGTAAAGGCATTCCGAACCTTAACCGCGGAAAGCACGGAAGAGAGTGCGAGTTGCGAGTGGCGTGCGGCTGGTTCTTCCTCGCAACTCGCAACTCACCACTCGCATCTACCGGTCGTCCCGCCCCTTTTCCGTGAGTTCCGTGCCTTCCGTGGTTATGCCTGAGCGGGTGCGGGCTGGCAGCACATGCTCCCAGGCATTTACAATGGCGTTTTCATAACTAAAAGGACAACGAATATGGCAACGCCCCCCAAACTCAACCTGAAAAAGAACGCGAATTATCGTGAAAACTATTCCAACAGCGTGCAGGTTCGTTGGAGCGTGTGGGATTTCTTCCTCGATTTCGGTACGTTTAAGCAACAGACCGAGGATGAGGTGGAAATCGAGAACTTTCAGGGCATCTATCTCAGTCCCCAACAGGCCAAGGCTTTGATGATGATTCTGGAACAGAATGTCACCGGCTACGAGAAGACGTTTGGCGAAATCAAGCTTGACCCGCGTCTGGCCATTCCCGGCACCATGAATTAGAGAGCATGAGTGCGAATCCCCTCGAAGGTGGTCCGAATGCCGTCGCCGCAGCCGGGTCTGCCGCCTATGAACCCCAGGCGGCCGTCGGACCTCTGGTTATATGCGCTGATCTTCTCCATTCTTTGGGGCTTACACGCCTCGCTGCTGCGTTTGCCGTACTTTTGGGATGAGGCCGGCTACTACATCCAGGCGGCACGCGATCTCTGGTTGACGGGCAATCCGATTCCCACTTCCACCTTGACCAATGCCCACCCGCCCCTGGTGATGGCCTGGCTGGCTTTCTGGTGGAAGTTTTCCGCCTATACACCGGCGGTGACGCGGACGGCGATGTTGCTGGTGGCGGCTTTCGCGCTGCTGGGAGTTTTTCGTCTGGCACGCCAGATCAGCAATGATTCCGTCGCCATTGCCGCCACCCTGCTGACCGCGCTCTATCCGCCGTTTTTTGCGCAAAGCTCGTTGGCCCATCTCGATATGGCCGCGGCCGCTTTTACCTTATGGGGCTTGGCCGCCTATTTGGGCCGCCATCGTTGGCGCACATTAATATGGTTTGCCCTGGCCGGCTTAGCCAAGGAAACGGCCTTACTCGCTCCCGGGGCATTGGTTGCGTGGGAATGCCTTTATCCATTCTGGTCGTCGGCCGCACAGAGGCAGTCGTCGGCCCTCGGCTCTCGGCCTTCGGCCAAAAGGAGCAACCGTTGGCCGTTGGCCCTTGGCCGTCGGCCAGAAACAAACGCAGTGGGAATTGAATGCGCGGAGACACGGAGGCCCTGCTTCCTGCCGAAGGCCGAGGGCCGAGGGCCGAGGGCTGCCTTCCTTGCCCTCTCGATCCTTCCGCTGGCCGCCTGGTATGTCTATCACTATGCGCGGACCGGCGCCATCTTTGGCAATCCGGAGTATTTCCGCTATAACCTGGCCGCCACGGTTAAGCCGGTGCGGGTGTTTTTCGCTCTGGGGCAGCGGTGCTGGCAATTGTTCGCCGGTTTGAATATGTTCGTGCTCACCGGAGCGGCGGCCCTGGCGATGCGCTATGCGCCGCTTCCGGAAGGCGGGGATGCCGAGGACCCGACCGGGGCGATGCGGCAGCCCATCGCGTTGTTCGTGCAATGGACCTTTGCCGTCATCATCTTGGCCTATCTGATGGCGCTGTCGGTAGTGGGCGGCGCGGTGCTGGCCCGTTATTTGCTGCCGGTTTATCCGCTGGTCATTATTGTGGCGGTGTCGACCCTGCGGCGGCGCATGGTCTGGTGGAAAGCCGGCGTGGCCATGGTGGCCGGGGCCTTTGTGATTGGCTTATTTGCCTCACCCCTCTATCGGATCGCTCCCGAGGATAACCTTACCTACGCCGACTTTGTCCGGTTACATACCGGGGTGGTACGGAAACTGGCCGCCATCCCCGGAGTTCGGGTTTTGACCGCCTGGCCGGCCAGTGACGAGCTGCGCAAACCCTATCTGGGATATACCCCGCATCCGGTGACGGTGATTCCAATGGAAAATTTCACGCCGGAGAATCTGCTTCTCGCCCATAACTCCGGCCAGGCCTTCGATTACGCCCTGGTATTTTCCACCAAATATGAGCCGCCCGGGAAATTTCATAGCGACTGGTGGGAAAAGCTGCAAACCAAGTATTTCGATTATCACCGCGATGCCTCTCCGTGGGAGGCGGCAGCGATTCTAGGCGGGAAGATCGTGGATTACCAGCAGCGGGATGGCGAATGGGTGGCCATCATCGCCCGGCCCGGCGCGCCAGGAGCGAACCTTTTCGCCGGCGAGTGAGTTTCCTGGATTGCCTTTCGGAAAGCGCGAACGCGGAGGATGCGGAGGACGCAATGGAGAAGATTACAAAACCTGTCTTACCTTCCTCCGCGTCCTTGGCGTCCTCCGCGTTCCATTTTTCCGCGAAGTTTTAACCTACATGGAATTGAGCCCGTGCCAGAGCAAAACGCCGGCAATCACCAGGATCAGCACACCAGAAGCGGCGCCCAGAACACGCAACGGCAACTGCAGCTTTTCCAGACGTTGGAGTACCACCGCCTGCTCTTTTTGCATATGGGACTCGGATTCATCCAGGAATAATTGATCATCTTCCTGCATACTCAGAGTGCTGCGATAGATAAGCAGCACCACAAAAACTGCCGTAACTATACCCCAAACAATCAACAGCAGCGTGGTCAACGACATGCGCCACCTCGGTCAGGCTTGGACCCCAAAGAAAAGGTCCTTTGCCGCGAATTATACTCCGCGCCGCTATCAAGCCAAGCCGCTTTTTACGTCCAGACGTACTTAGAAGGGTTACCTTAGGGGAGCCTTCGGCCTTCGGCTGTCGGCCCTCGGCCACACAAAGGCAGCTCTCGGCTGTCGGCCTTTGGCCGTTGGCCAAAACAGGGCCCAAAAAACGCCCGTCGGCTTTTGGCCCTGGGTCTTTCTGGCCGAGAGCCGAGGGCCGAGAGCCGAAGGCTGCCTTTGTGCGACTGCGGCCGTTGGCCAAAA
>Ga0181529_10000736_pt1 | contig 46569 bp, 42 predicted proteins | sample PEATcosm2014_Bin_36_FD_119763 | JGI IMG/M metagenome (GOLD analysis project Ga0181529, IMG submission 119763) | Peatland microbial communities from MTU Mesocosm Facility, Houghton, MI, USA - PEATcosm2014_Bin10_30_metaG | ecosystem: Environmental > Terrestrial > Soil > Wetlands > Peat | place...
TTCCGGGAAAAAAAGTACCGTATCGTTTTTGCCCCGCTGTACGGGTATCCCAGTGAAACGGCGCATTTTATCCGCAACACAAAGAAGACCGACATCGAGGTAATTATTTCAAAAGACGGCAAGTTCTCGATCCGGTCGGTCCCGCCCATCAGTCACCTCATCGCCCGGGAGTTTGGCGGCGGCGGTCACCCGAACGCGGCGGGAGGAAGTTTCTCTTTTACCGTTGTCGAGCGGTTTACCTGGTGGCTTTTCAAGAAAAGCCGGCACTTCGACGAGCTGCAAAAGATCGCCGAATCGTTATAACCTCGGTGGTTCTGGCCGATAACCCCATTGATCTAACCTGCCAGTTCAACAAACGTATATACCAGAAATTGTAATGTATGCTTGACATTTATGAAACCGAGTTATCTTATCCTGGGATGCATCCTTATCGTCCTGTTAGCAGTTATGCCGGCACAGGCATTCACTGCAAAGACCCTTACTATTACCCTGAACAGTAATGGGGATGCGGAAGCTGTTATGCAGTACGACCTCTCGTTTGTCGAACAGGCAGCGATCTTTGTCCACGCTACAAACCCCGGTGCGGATCTCCAGAATGCGCTTGAAGCAAACCTTAACCGGCCCGTTACCGTGGTCAGAGCTGACACGTCCTCGGCAGATGTGATTATCTCCTCCTTTGCCACGGTCACACCGTCTGGCAACGCAACCACCGTGACAACACCGTCATTCTCGTTTGCGAACGCCCAGCAAGATATACAGAACCAGTGGTACGCTTCGCTTATCTCGGCAGATTTTGCACCCCAGACGACGACCATAACGTTCCCGGATGGCTACCAGGCAACCTACTATAACCAGATCAGTATCCCCCCGGTCACCCATACGTTCTAAGAAACCCGGTATACCTTTGAGCAAAAAGGGCATATCCGGTCAAGACCTCTTTTTTAATTATTCATCGTTAACGGTGCATTTAATAAAAAATGATGATGAGAACTCTTTTATTTACTAATCATATACAATTAAACATTTAATATTAACTCATCAATAAAAGAAACCGGAAGACTTTTATATGATTAATAAATATTTCGGCATTACATAATATTCAAAGGATCATCATGTTTCGTATTCTCTATGTCGACGATGACCCGATACTGCTTACTCTAGCCAAAAATTTTATGGAAAAAACCGGGGAATACGAAGTTACCACGATGACATCTGCCGCAGAAGCACTGAAATCCCCTGAAATTTTATCCTATGATGTCATTGTTTCTGATTATGAGATGCCAGGAATAAACGGGATAGCGTTTTTAAGGGCAGTAAAAGACACGTCGCAAAATCTTCCCTTTATTATTTTCACCGGTCGCGGCCGTGAAGAGATTGTCATCAAAGCCATAGACAATGGAGCGGATTTTTATGTCCAGAAAGGCGGGGATCCGGGACCACTCTTTGCAGAGTTGATGCATAAGATAAAAACAGCCATAGAACGCAGACGGGCCATTAATGCCTTGAGAAAAAGCGAGGTACGGTTCCGTTCGATCATCCAATCCTTAGATGAGTACATCACGATCCTGAACGAAAAATGGGAATTAGTTTATTCATCACCGACCTCCCTGAAAATGTTTGGTTATTCCCCGGAATACCTGGTGGGAAAAAATGCTTTTGATTTTATGCATCCGGATGATGTGGAACTGGTAAGAATGGAAGCAGAAGAGTCCTTAAAAAAGGATCATGTATCAGTTGCCCTTCCGTATCGTCTCCGGAAAGCGGATGGCTCGTACCTCTATGTCGAGTCCAAAATGGCGAATCTGCTTGATGTCCCCGAGGTGAACGGGCTTGTCGTCACGACGCGGGATATTTCAGAACACAAGAATATTGATAATGATATCTCTCTGAAAGATGCCCAGCTCGTAGCGATTAGCAGCAAATGAGCAGCTCAATATGAGGGTAAAGACACTACAGAATAACAATACTTTTTTTAAATATTGTACCGCAGATTACCGGTCTCCCTTTGCGTTTCCCGGGTAAACGCGTTTAAAAAGATTTATCTTCCCACAAGGCGGAAGGCGATAATTGTTGCCTATGGCTGGAAATGCACTTCCGTTTGAAAACGCCATGATGGTCAGGTGGGGAGCACTTGTCCTCCTTGGCGTACTCTCGTTGATATTTGGTCTTCTTGTTATCCTGTTCCCGCAGGTATCGGCGGCGGTCCTGGTGGAACTTATCGGGATCCTGATCATCCTTATTTCGTTTTCCGCGCTGGTGTTCTCGGCACTTGCTCCGGGCGGCTGGAAAGAATCGGTGCTTTTGGCCCTTCTTGGGATCCTCGGGTTCTTCTTTGGTATAGCCACGATCATCCATCCCATTGTCATGGGCCAGGTAATCTTTGTGATCGTGGGCATTTCCCTTTTCCTGGGAGGTCTCATCGGGCTTGTGCTCGCCTTTGGCGAACCGTATATGATGCACCGGGGTCTCTTTGCCCTGCAGGGGGTCCTTGCCATCATCATCGGATTAATATTGTCTTTCTTTCCCGTGTTCGGGGTCGCCCTGGCAGTCCTCTGGGTGGGGGTAGTATTGGCCATTTACGGCATTGCCGGGATCGTCCTCGGGTATTCAATTCAGGCTGTTACCAAAGCCTGATCTCTCTTTCATTTATCCCTTTTTCCTCCGGTTAAATACCAGATTGCTCTTCACGTGACCTCACGTAACAGTCAATTATTGATTGTCTACCAAAAGCCGGAGATGATGAAGTGAATCACCGGTGAAAAAAGAAAAGAATTGAAGAAAACAGATGCCGGTGTTAATCCAGCGGAATGGTCTCGAGCTGGGATACCAGTTCCCATATCCGGGTCCGTGCATGGATGGGCATGTTGGGATCGTTTGAGATTTCATCGATTTTTGATATTGCTTCAGCAGCGCGCAGGCCCATGGCCTTAGCATTGTTGGAGAGCAGTGTCCGGGTCTCATCGGCTACGCGCCTGATGTTCCGGGGGATTGTGCTGTCCTCCTGAATGTGCTGCAGCATCAAGATACAGTTTTCCATTGTTTTTTCGGGATTTGGCATGGTATCACCTACCGCGTACCTGTAGTTAATACGTAGAACTCGCATATATAGTTTGAATATTAAGCAGACGGTGATGTATGCCCGAAAGAAAAGACGACGAGATTATGGCTGAGTACCTCCTCAAAGGCGGAAAGATGCTTGAAAAGGCCTGTCCCACCTGCGGCTGCCCGCTTTTTGAATACAAGAAAAAGACCTTCTGTGTTGTCTGCGCCGAAAAAAAACCGGTACTGGAGACCGCTCCTCTTCCCCCGGCGATAACCCCGGCAAAGAATGCTTCACCGGTAGCAGAAGCCGCATCCCCTGTCCATCCTTCGCTCACGCCGGAAGCAGAGATGCTGTCCCGCGAACTGTCAGGCACGATTGCAGTCCTGTGCCAGCGCATTAAAAACGACGGTGATCCCGATAATTGCTTAGCGTTTATGGATGCCGTAAAGATTGGTACGGAAGCACTCCTGAACCTGCGTCAGCTGTAAGGCCGGCGGCAGATCTCATACACTTTTTGCGCGGTTTTCTCCCCGATGCCTTTCACGGCGACAAGATCTTCAAGGCTCGCATTTACAACAGCCTGGACCGATCCAAAATGCGCCAGGAGAATCCGGGCATTTTTCATGCCAATGTCAGGAAACGCAGAGATAATATATTCCTGCTCTTCTTTTATGGATTTAAACGATTTACGGGGGTGAAATTTTCGTTCACCGCGTTCTCCTTCTTCCCGTCGGGCAATGACAAAGAGCATCCGGGCTGTCTCTTGTTCATCCCGGGTAAAGAGGAGCGAGATGCCCATGTCGATAGCCAGTGCCGAGAGCACACCGCGGAGTGCATTTGGTTCAATGTTTCTCTCGGTATAGATGTCGCCGCCTTCGATCACCATGACCGGCCGGGGAACGGCTTCTGCAAGGGCCTTAGCCTGGCCAAGCAGATCCCGGTTGATGAGGGTATCGACAAAATCACGGGCGGTTTTGCGTTCGACAAGGATCCGGTCCCCGATTGCGTAGTCTCCCTGGGGAAGGCGTTCGAGCCTGATCGCCGCTCCCATAGAAGAGAGCTCTTCGACAACCTTTGAGGAGGTTTCACGATCATCGATCCGGATGGCCGGGCCCTGCGGGGTGAACTCTTCGATGAGCGCCTGGCTTTCAACAACCTGCTGGGGGAGTGACGTCCTGCTCATCTGCTGCATGTTCTTTTGCATCCTTTTTTCCTTGGACTGGCTCACGTACCGGAACACATCGTCTGAAGTGCCTTTTGTCGCGAGGATAACTACTCGTCCCGCGGCAGACCGGCCGGTTCTTCCTTTACGCTGGATGGACCGGATTTCAGAAGGTACCGGCTCATAGAAGATCACAAGGTCAGTGGAAGGAACATCAAGGCCCTCTTCACCGACAGAGGTTGCAATAAGGACCTTAAATTCTCCTTCCCGGAACCGGCTCAGGGCAGCGATCTGCTTTTTCTGGGAAAGCCCTTTCTCCGCGTCTTTTGTAGCTTGTCCCACAAACCGCTCGCAGGAGATCCCGTTTACGGTAAGGTAATCCACCAGCAGCTGCACGGTATCCCGGAACGTTGCAAAGATGATAATGCGGCTTTCAGGATGGGATACGAGCTGGTCCCTGACTATACTAAGAACGGCAGCGGGTTTTGGGTGGAGCTCCCCGGACCATTGTTGTGTCTGGCCATACAGCTCGCGAAACGTCGGATCACTGCTCAGTCTCTGGCTGGCCTTACTGCAGCCCGGTCCTTGTCCTTCTGCCACGAGTTTTCCGATATACCCCCGGAATACTTCGCTTCCCTGTGATTCGGCAAGGGTGACGGCATGTTTGAGTTTCATGCATTCTGCATAGACTGAGGCAGCCGCATAGCCATGGGGATCACGGTTCTGGATCTTCTGCTGGATCTGGGCATTGATGCCATTGAGCTCCTTCATCGAAAGCCGGTCCCTTTTCGGGACCACAAAACCAAGCGAGGCAAGCAGTGCCAGCCGGTCGTCAATCAGGGTCTGGATGGCATGGACGGCATTTTTGAGTTCGGGAGGAAGGTCTATCTGGATGATTTCGCTGTCCCGTTCGTGGACGTACGGGCTGACATCAGGGTCGCTTTCTGTTCTGTTTTCTATGTGGGCAATCCCGAGGTTCGCGCACACTTCCTGAACTTTCTCCGGGGAACCACCTGGTGACGCCGTCATGGCGAGAACAAGGGGTTTATCGGCGGTGTCATGATACCGCCGGGCAAGAAAGACGTACGCATAATTGCCCACTGCCCGGTGGCATTCATCGACAATGAGAAGGGTTACATCCTTTAATGTATAGCGACCTGCGATGAGATCGTTTTTGACTACCTGGGGTGTAGCAAAGATTACCTGTGATCGCTCCCATTCAGCAGTGCGTTCCGCTGGCGGGGCATCACCGGTAAACATAACAAATGGCGGTAAATCCGGATCTTTGGGGCTTTTTGCAACCAGGAATTTTTCAAAAAAACGGAGATGCTGTTCCACCAGCGGCTTTGTCGGGGCAAGCATCAGTATCCGGCCCCCTTCGTTGTAGATCCGGGATGCGGCTACCAGAAGGGCGATTGCCGTTTTCCCAAGGCCCGTCGGAAGGATCACCATCGTATTTGCGTCGAGCGCCTTCATCGCGATCGCAAGCTGGTACTCCCGCGACTCGATGCTGTCAGGACGGACGAGGGGATGGTTGATACAGCTCATAGGTTAGGTATCCGGGCCGGTATACTTTCGTTACAGCGCCGCAAATTTGATGCTCCCGTCAATAAGTGCCGGAATTATTTTCTGGAGATCGTCTGTTTTCAATCTCACCTGTTTCATACTGTCCCGGTCCCTCAGGGTTACAGTGCCGGTTTCCTTTGTCTCATAATCTACCGTAACCGCAAACGGTGTACCGATCTCGTCCTGCCGGCGGTACCGGCGGCCAATAGCCCCGGAATCGTCATATTCTGCGAGGATACCCTGTTTCTGGAGGGTTGCGGTGATCTCCTGGGAGATCGTGTCAAGGCTGTCCCGGGCCATGAGCGGGAATACGGCGACCTGGACGGGAGCGACCTTTGGCGTGAGCCTGAGCACGACGCGTTTCTCCCCGTCTGCGGTATCCTCGTCATAGGCCTGCTCGAGTACGGCATAGCACATCCGGTCGATACCATACGAGGGTTCAATCACGTGAGGGACAATCTCCTCCCCCCTGACGTCGACAATCTCATCCCGGACTTCAAAAAGGTCAGCCGGGATATGGATCGTCTCACCATCGACAGTTACGTCAGCGCCTTCTTTGGTAGGTGTTGCTGTTTCAAGTGCGGCAAAGATAGCTTTTGCTTTCTGCCGGTATTGTTTACCGAGCACACCCATGTTGGGGATGATCCTCCGGCGCTCGATTTTCTTTGGCGTGTCGTATTGGATGAAAACACTCATTGACGTTTTGCTTTGTGCTGCGTGGGCATGGAGATCGTAATTTGTCCGGTCGGCGATCCCGACCGTCTCCACCCAGCCAAAACGTTCCGAGTATACCTCAGCATCCCAGCAGTCAGTCGCGTAGTGCGCCCGTTCATCAGGGAGGTGCTGGCGGAACCGGAGCCGGTCCGGTCGTATCCCTACCATGACGAGCAGTTCGTGGGTGAGGGCGACATAGTAGGCAACGTACTCGTTTGCGATAATACCGCTATCAACCGCATCCCGCATCGTCATTTCAACCGCCGGTTCGCATTTCTGCTGGTGGACAAAGGTCAGGAGAGGCATGCGATAGTCAGCGTATCTTTTGAACGCCGGGTGGTGGTTTTTCTCGCCGGGATGGACAAAGATCTCCGCTTCTGCCTGGGTGAATTCACGCAGCCGGATCATGCCCTGCCGGGGAGAAATTTCGTTCCGGTAGGACTTTCCTATCTGCACAGCACCAAAGGGAAGCTTGTCCCGGTAAAACCTGAGTAACCGGGCAAAGTCCACAAACATACCCTGGGCAGTTTCCGGGCGCAGGTAGCCGACCCGCTGGGAACCGGGGCCGATGGTGGTCGAAAACATCAGGTTAAAGTTGTAGACGTCGACACTACCAAGCACTTCCTCACACGCGGGGCATTTGCATCCTGCTATCGCAGCGGCGAGTGTTGCATTATCCATCGTGGCGGCACCACTTACGCCCCCACCGTCAGCGACGTGATCTGCCCGCAGGTATTCTTTGCAGTGCGGGCACTGGCACATCTTGTCGGAGAACCCTTTTACGTGGCCGGACGCGATAAAAACCGCTTCTTGGGCAATCGTCGGGCACTCGATTTCGTAATAGCCTTCCTGGACAACGTAAAAATGCCGCCAGATATTCTCGATCCGCCGCTTCATCATTGCGCCAAGCGGACCGTAATCAATAAAACCGGCTACCGCGCCGTAACATTCCGATGTGGGCCAGATAAAACCCCGGCGTTTGGCCAGATCCATTACATTCTCAAAAACGTCACTCATGCAGGATCCCTGGTACTTGTTTCTTATACAGTTACACGACTCCCGACAAAAAGGCTCTTGTCCGGCTATAGTGTTCTTTCCTCCTGCATCCTTTCAATTCCATGAACGGGATTTTGGTGAGAAATTACTACTGATGAACCTTCTGGATTTATAAACTTTTTAAAATGCTATCCGGACTTAAATAAAAGGCTTTTAGTCAAAAGGACTGTAAAGATAAGATTAAATAGTTAACCACGTATTGTATATCCTAATCCCAAGATGGGGTATCCAATGACGGAAGACAAACGGAAATCACAGCTGCTGGAACTTTTCAGCACCATGTCTGGTAAGACAAAGATTGTCGAACCGATGAAAAACATTCATGGCACCCTCAGGGATAGCGATGCGATTGAACGTGAAGTTGCACTGGTGATGCGGGAGATTATAGAACAGGGCATTTTCAAGACATCACTTAAACCGATCCAGCTTGCCAAGCTTGTCACTTCGTTTTACGCAGGGAAAAACGATACCGAGATCGCCCGCGAGCTCGGTGATGAGAAACTCAGTAAGACTGTTGCCCGGGCACGGGTCAGGCTCAAGCTTTTCCGTGATCTTGACTTCAGGATGCCGTTTGACAAGACAAAAATGGAAGAACTGGTGGCATCCGGTAAGACCATGAAGGAAGTTTCTGATGAACTGGGTGTCAGTCCTTCAACGCTTAGGGAATACCGGCACGTGATCGAAGAACAGGAAGATCCCACTATAGACCCCTATATTCATCGTATCCGTGATGTTATGGAAGACCGTGACCTCTCTGAGCAGATGACCCGGAGCGCTACGGCAGATAACCTGGGTGAATCCATCGATATCACAGAAGCTGAAATGATCGATGTAACGTAGAATGTTACATCACAAAGATCCTTTTTTTCGACCTTGATATGTGACCGGGTGTAACAGCCCGGCACGTCCGGTACAATAATCTTCATCCCTGTAAAATCCCATCACCATATATGCAATGTACCTGGCTTGGCCATGCCTGCGTTCTTCTCACCGGCATACAAAAAGTCCTGATAGACCCGTTTATACCTGATGGTAGTGTTGTCCCGTTAAATCCTGATCTCGTCCTGGTAACTCACGGCCACGCTGACCACTTGGGTGAAACGGTGGTACTCAAAAAGACAACCATTACCACTGGAGAGATAGCCCAGTACCTCACAGCAAAAGGGGTACCTGCCGAAGGAATGAATATCGGTGGTACGATCACACAAAATGGTGTCACCATCACCATGACACCGGCAATCCATTCATCAAGGATCGATGATGCAGGCACACAGGGAAACCCGGGTACTGCAGCGGGTTTTGTTGTCCGGATGGATGGGATTTGTGTCTACCATGCAGGAGATACCGCACTTTTCTCCGATATGAAACTCATCGGTGAGCTCTACCATCCCGATATCGCGTTTCTTCCTATAGGCGGGAGATACACCATGGGTCCCAATGAAGCCATGATTGCAGCACAATTTGTAGGGGCAAAGATAGTAGTGCCGATTCACTACAATACCTGGGACAAGATCGCAGCAGATCCGGTGGCGTTTAAGACCGCTATTGAACGGACGACTGATCTAACGGTAAAAATCCTCAAACCCGGCGAAAGTATCGCGATTAATCTGTAACTAGAAAAAATTTTTTTAAAATTTCTTACACTTGTTAGTAAATTCTGCCGAAAAAAAATCGGGTACTGTTGTATCTACGGTTGATGGTTCATTTTTCACCTCAAAAGAATTTGTATCTTAACCGCAGACGCAACAGCACCTGAGGGGAGGTCCGGGACCATCATACCTCTACCTGAAGCGCCGGGTTGAAGGTAAAGGTGAACGTTGTCCCATTGTTGCCTTCAATCAGGATGGATCCGTTCAGCTGGTCGCGGCCAAGAAGGTAGATGAGCTGCAGCCCCATTGCGACAGGTTTTTCCTGGATGCAGGCATCAGGAATTCCGATCCCGTCGTCATGGATGGAAAGGGTCATATCGTTGTTTTCTTCCCGGTGGAATGAAAGGGTAATGGTTCCGGTATCCCGGTTGGGAAATGCATGGTTGAGTGAATTTGAAACTACTTCAGTTATAAGAAGCCCCAGGTGAATCAGCGTCGGCTGATCAATTTTAATGTTTTCAATATTATATTCAACTTTGATAATCGTTTTCGTCCTGTAGGTGTAGATAAGATTGTCAATAAGATCCCGTAAATACGACTCCAGGGGGATATTAATAAGATCGTCGGATCTATAGAGCCTTTCATGGATAAGGACCATTGATCGGATGCGGGTCTCGGTATCGAGGACAATTCGTGCGATCTCCGGTGATGAGACGGCCGATGCCTGGAACTGGAGAAGACCGATCACGAGCTGCATGTTGTTCTTGACCCGGTGATGGATCTCCCGTAAGAGTATATTCTTCTCTACAAGTGATGTTTTCAGGGACTCTTCTGCAAGCTTAAGGTCCGTTATGTCCAGATGAATACCTACAAAGGAGATAATCTTCCCCGTGCCATCACGCAGTGGAGAGCCGCGGCTTAAAACAAAATGCTCCCCGTGTGCTTTGTCAAAGATCCGGTACTCGTAATCCCAGAAACCCCCGGTCCGCACAGTTTCAATCCAGTCATTTTTCGTGCGCTCTGCATCCTCGGGGGTGAGCCGTTTCATCCAGGCAAAATTGCCGCACTCCTCCTGTTTCATATCAAGGAGCACGAGGAAGGATTCCGAGCAATAGGTAAACTGGCCTGACGCGTCAGAGATCCAGACACCGTAGGGGATGAGGTCCCCGGTCATACGGAACCTCAGTTCACGCTCCCGGATCTGGGCTTCGGCTCGTTTCCGTTCGCTGATATCTGCTACCGAACAGACAACAAGATTCTCCATACTGCGGGATACTGTCACCTGACCCCATATCCGATTCCCATCCTTTTTTACAAACGAGGTCTCTGCATCGCTCACGGGGCTGCCTGATCGGACCCGAAAAAGAATAGCATTCATTTCATCAGGGAGATCCCAGATTGTAGAGATCTCCCGGTTATCGAGCTCCCCTTCCCCATAGCCAAGGATATGGTCAAGGCGGAGGTTATGCTGCTGGATTTTGAGGGTCTCGAGATCAAAAGTGAAGATCCCGGACTGGGAGCTTACAAAAATATCATGGTATTTCCGCTGTTTGACAATCTCGTTCATGTATGCGGAGATCAGGACACCCAGCGAGACAAAGATATAGAACCAGGCAGTGCTTGAGGCAACCAGGCGCAGGTCAAGCACGCCGTACAGGTAAACGAGGCCCAGAAACAGCCAACCCAAAAGGATAGTAAAATAGACACCTGTCCGGGGAGAGGCGTAGGCAATCAGGATGACCGGGACGAGATACAGGTAGGGATAAATCTCTAAAATGCCGTTTTTGAGGCTGAAGATCGTGATAAGTACACAGGCCAGTGTCAGGAGCACAGCCAGCAGAATAATGATGAACCAGGATTTTTTGATATCAGGCATAAAGAATCAATTCTTTGGGACATTCTTCACATAGTCCGAGAGAATCCGGATTTACCTGATCTCTCATCAGTGCAGGGAATTGATATTAGGTATATTTCTCCAAAAACATTTTTTGGCCTCATGTTTATAATTTACTTGCTCGGTCTAATTATCAATATATCATATCCATCTTGCTCTATGATTCCCGTTATTCAATTAACAGAAAAAGACCTGAAGTATTCTTAAGATACGTCATGCAATTTTACGACAAAATTGTAATCTGCTGGTACGTTATATTAGCGAAAAAATTTTGTGAATTTAGACCTTCCGGGTATTGAAATCAGAGTTTCTCCTATTAACTCTGCATTTATTAGGATTATCGGCATATCGAAAATCACCCCTTCCTTCTAAAAGAGCATGTATATGATTAATTTTTTTAAACAAACGCCTGACCGGGATAAATCGAGTATATGCTGTCCGGAGCCAGAGATTGTCTCTTTCTTTACCCGATCACTTCAAGAGTTTTTTTATGTATTAAAATGAGAACTACACGCGATAGCTATGAAAAAACACCGGCCGCAGTTCCATGATGCCGATCTCAGGACCATCGCGTGGCGTGCGATGGAAAAATACGGTTTTGAACCCCGTTTTCCCCCCCGGGTTATGGACGAGGTCAACAGGATGCAGGAGCGGACCTTTTCTGAAATACCAAAAGATACCCGCGACCTTCGGGCGCTCCTGTGGTCATCAATAGATAATGTCGATTCACAGGACCTTGACCAGCTGGAGTACTGCGAGCGTTTACCGGAGGGAAAGATCCGGGTTTTGGTTGCTATAGCAGATGTTGATTCTTATGTAGTAAACCACTCAGCCACTGATGAATGTGCGGCCCATAACGGGACATCAGTGTATACCGGCATAATCACGTTTCCGATGCTTCCCGACAGGCTCTCGTACGGGATTACCTCCCTTTTACAGGATAGGGACCGCATGGCGGTAATTATTGAGTTATTGGTAAAACCCGATGGCAGTTTTACACCGGCAGAGGTATACCGGGCGCTGGTACGGAATAAAGCAAAACTGGTATACGAGACGGTGGGAGCGTGGCTTGAAGGGACGGGCGCTATGCCTCCGGGAATTCAGGGCATACCGGGGCTTGAAGCACAGGTACGTCTCCAGAACGAGGCGGCGCAACTGCTCCGGAAATACCGGCGGTCTCAGGGAGCACTTGAGTTTGATACCCTGGAGGCAGAAGTTGAAGTGGAAAATGGCGAGGTCAAGGGGCTTGTCACAAAGATGCCCAATCTGGCCCGGTCACTCATTGAGGAATTCATGGTTGCGGCTAACGGAACGATGGTCGCCCGGATGGGAGTAGCCGGGGTCCCGATGATCCAGCGTATAGTAAAAACGCCAAAAAACTGGGCCGGTATTATGCTCACGGCTGCCGCTGTCGGGGAAACCCTGCCTGAGGAGCCGGATGCAAAAGCGCTTGCACTGTTTCTGTTAAAAGAAAAAGCTGTCGACCCCCTCCATTTCCCTGACCTTTCTCTTACGATAATCAAACTGATGGGGCCTGGTGAATATACGATGCTTGAACCCGGGGCTACACCGACAGGTCATTTTGCCCTTGCGGTTGTCGATTATACTCATGCGACCGCGCCGAACCGGCGCTACGTGGATATCATCAACCAGCGCCAGATAAAAGCTATTCTTGCGGGGGCCCCGGGTCCATATTCCTCATCTGATCTTCAGAATCGAGCCCAATGGCTGACCGACCGCGAGAAAGCGTCAAAGAAAGTCAAACGGTTCATGAGAAAATCGGTTGCGGCTATACTGCTCGAGGATTCTATTGGTAAAACATTCGATGCACTGGTGACCGGAGCTGCAGATAAAGGGACATATGTCCGGCTCCTTACCCCGCCTGCGGAAGGCCGGATAATGAAAGGAGAGCACGGCCTGAGGGTGGGCCAGAAAGTCCGGGTGAGGCTGTTAAAAACCGATCCGTATAATGGTTTTATTGATTTTGAGTGTATCGGCAGGGAAAAAATGGTATAATCCAGAAAAATTTTTCTTTTCTCTAAAATTTCTTTATTGATAAAAAAAGTGAGGGATACCCCCGTTTAAAGGTCGCCGCCCCGGTATCTTCTCCTGCCACCGGATTGCCCGCCACGGCGAAGAACAAGGGCAATCACGACAAGTACCAGGATAACGACAACAATCAAAGGCAGGGTCCATGAAGGAGATGTCCCGGCAGACGCCGGTGCGGCCGTCGTCTCTGTCGTGGATTGTATCGCGGTAGCTTGTTGCGTCACGGTTGCCAATGTCGGCGATGTTGTGAGTAACACCGGGGTTGCACTTGTCGTTGCATACTGTGGCGACACGGTGATATAGCCTGTCATTGTGGTTGTATTGCTGCCACCTGCATTCTCCGTTGTCAGGGTGACGGTATAGGTACCGCTCTGGATATAGGTGTGTGTCGGGTTTTCTGCGCTACTGAGGGCGCCGTCCCCAAAGGACCATTGCCAGTAATCAGGCGAATTTGTTGATGTATCTTCGAACATTATAGACAGGGGAACGGTTCCCGTTTTTGTATTTGTGAAAAAGGAGCTTACCGGCGGAGATATGACATTTGATACGTTTATGTACGCCGGTATGGTGCTTGTGTTGCTACCGGCAGTGTTCGATGCACCTAACGAAACAGCGTAGGATCCAACTGTAGTGTAGGTATGAACGGGGTTTTCATTCGTAGAAGTCGCTCCGTCACCGAATGACCAGTACCATCCCGTCGGGGTGTTGTTGGATGTGTCAGAGAACTGAACACTCAGGGGACTAGCACCTGATGTTACGTTCGAAGTAAATGAGGCAACAGGAGTTGCGGCATTTACTACAATATACCCCGGCTCGGCTTCAGTGCTACTGCCCATGGCATTGGATGCAGTGAGCGTCACTTCAAAGGTTCCGGATGCTGCATAGGTGTGTGTCGGGTTCTGGATCGTAGAGGTCCCGCCGTCACCAAAAGACCATACCCATGAATTGGGGGAGTTTGTTGAAACATCGACAAATTGGACGGTCAGCGGTTCATACCCTTGAGTCACGGTCGCTTTAAACAGGGCCGTGGGGGCAACAGTTACCTGAGTTACATCGATGTAATTGTTGAGCGATGTCGTGTTACTGCCAGCAGAGTTGGTGGCGGTAAGAGTTACTGTGTACTGGCCTGCTGTTGTGTACGTATGCACAGGGTCGTAAATTGTCGAAGTTCCCCCATCCCCGAATGACCATACCCAGGAACTCGGGGAGTTTGTCGAGGAATCCAAGAACTGAACGCTGAGAGGCGCATTGCCTGAGGTAATATTGGTGACAAATGAGACAACCGGAACAGCTGCTGCTTTTGATACCGTAATATACCCGTTTTGGGTTACGGTGTTACTACCGTAAAAGTTTTTTGCGATAAGGGTAACGGTGTAGGTACCGGCGGTTGTATAGGTATGTGTCGGATTCTGGCTCGAAGATATTCCGCCATCGCCGAACAACCAGGTCCAGGACGTGGGCGAATTCTGTGAGGAATCCACAAACTGTACAGTGAGCGGTACGGTTCCTGAAGTAGTATTCGATATGAAGGATGCAACAGGTGCATCTGCAAGAACCGGACTTATAAGAAATATGCCTGAAATAAGGATAACTAATAACCAGACTACAGTTTTTGCTTTCATGGAATATCATCCAAAGCTGTTTTTGGGAGCGGTATGTTGTGTACAACCTCTCCTTCTACTATAACAATGCTTTTATCCCTTGTTATTAATGCTTGTTTATTAGGAATAATTTTCCCGTTTTATAATCGTTGATTCTTCAATCCCCGGCTCTCTAAAGAGGCGGCAGATGATGAAAAGTGACTGGATCCTCAATATGAGTCCGATACTTTATTTTATATAAACGGCACTATCCACGAGGTTTTTCCAGTACGTCCCGGATTCAACCGTGCAATATCCCCCGGCGACAACCTGATCAGGATCGCAATGCGATAGAATAAACCGGATTCCTTCTTTGTCAGGATTGAGAACGATCCATCGGTTAATTTCGTACCCGTTTGCAAGATCGATTGCACTATCAAGCATCCTATTGCCGACGGCTATCTGGCGCTGATATTCCATGAGGAGTGCAAGGTCTTTCTTCCCGGGAGACGGTGAAAAAAAGAAGACCTTCTTTCCGGCAAGTGCTGAAATCTCCCTTTCATCCAGAGTATTATCGATAAGAACATGCCCTCCGATACCAGCATCCCGCATCGTCCGCATCATGATGCGGTATGCCCCTGTGACAGCCTCGTACCACTCATCATCGTCACCGTAGTATTTGTCCGTAATACCAAGGGCGTGCGGCGCCGGGAATGCGCACCATACCTCATTTTTTTGGGAAGTGACCAGAATTGAATCGCTAATCAATACGGCGCTATCTACCTGGATTTCCCCGATGGCCGTATCCTGTTTGTTGTTTAAACCGGTGAGACATTCGCGGATCCGTTCATGGTAGAACAGGCCTCCTGCGCAGGGAAAAGAAATGCCGGCGGCAAGTTCAGGTGCGAGAGAGGCGTCGAGCCGGTATGCCATGAGATCGGCCTGAATTCCCCGGTGTTTGGAAATCCACTCAGAAAGTGAGGAAAGATCCGGTTTGCCGGGTTCTGTGCCGAGTGCCCTTGTAGTGAGGGGAATCTCCTTTGGCATAGTACATGAATTATTACCTATCACATGCTAAAAAGTACCGTAATGTCTCAACAACCGCTGCTGGTCACCTGCGGGCTTCCCTATACGAATGGGCCCTGCCACCTCGGGCACTTGCGAACGTACGTCCCTGCCGACTGTTACGTCCGCTACATGCGGCGGATTGGTGAAGAGGTCGTATTTGTATCAGGCTCAGACAATCACGGGACCCCAATTGTCGTGTCTGCAGAAGAGCGGGGAATTTCGCCCCGGGCACTTTCCGAAGAGTTCCACCGGCATTTTGATGAAACGTTTAAACGAATCGGGGTTAATTTCGATTATTTTGGCATGACTGATGACCCGGTTAATCATCACCGAACCCAGAAGATCATGCGGAGACTGGAAGAAAACGGGTATATCTATAAGCAGATTGTTCATCAGGCGTATTGTCCGAAATGCAGGCGGTTCCTCCCGGACAGGTATGTCGAAGGAACCTGTCCTTACTGCGGCAAGCAGGCCCGTGGGGATGAATGTGACCAGGGTTGTGGCAAACATCTCGAACCAGGCGAGATTCAGGACCCCTTCTGCAAAGTCTGCGGGACCAAGGCAGAGTTCCGGGATCAGGAACATTTTTTCTTCAGGCTCTCTGCATTCAGGGATTATCTCCTGCCGTTTCTTGACCGTCTCAGGGGGACCAGTAATGCAAAAAATTATGCTATCGGTTGGATCCGGGATGAATTGCACGACTGGTGTATTACCCGAACACTTGACTGGGGCGTGAAATTCCCTGGCCGTGACGATCTTGTTGTATATGTCTGGGTTGATGCACCGATAGGATACATCGCATTCACCGAAGAGTGGACGGCTAAGACGGGAAAAGACTGGAAACGGTACTGGTGCGGTAATAACCGTGTCACCCATTTCATCGGTGGTGATATCATCTATCACCATTGTATATTCTGGCCTGCCCTCCTCAAAGGGGCGGGTTATGGAGAGCCGCATGCTGTTATCGCAAGCGGAATGGTAAAAGTGGATGATCACAAATTTTCGAAATCCCGTGGTTACGTGGTGTGGACGAATGAGGATTATCTTGACAAAGGTCTTCCTGCAGATTACCTTCGTTACTACATGCTTGCCTATACGAATCACACAAAAGAACTCAACTTCTCGTGGAAAGTCTTTGGTGAACGGATCAACAACGAGGTCGTCAATATTTTCGGAAACTTTGTGCATCGCACACTCTTTTTTGCACACAAGGAGTTCAGTGGCGTTCCCCCGGGAACAGCCGAGCCGGTGATTATTGCTGAAATCGAAAAGTGCCTGAAGGGTGTAGACGCCCAGATGAAGGAATACGAGTTCAAGGGGGCAGTTGATACTATTATGGGGCTTGCCGCTTTCGGGAACTCGTATATCCAGACTAATGCACCGTGGAAATTAATTAAAACGGATCGGACTGCAGCAGCCCAGATCATAAGGAATAGTATCCAGATCGTAAAAGCGCTCGCTCTGCTGATCGAGCCGGTAATGCCGGTAAAAGCACAGGAATGCTGGACGCAGCTGGGCTATGGGGATAGTGTGGCAATTCACAGGATTGATGAGGCGGCCGTTCTTGTCCCTGAACGTGAACTTCCGGCACCAGTTCCGCTGTTTAGCAGGCTTGAGGAAACACAGATAGCAGAGCTGGACGCTGTGCTCCAGCAGCGTGTTATGGAGGCGAATAAAAAAATGGAAAAGATACCTTTGATCTCAATCGAGGATTTCAGTAAAATCGAGATGAAAACCGGAACCGTGCTTGCGGCCGAAGCGATCCAGAAGTCGAGCAAGCTCCTTAAACTCAAGGTTGATACCGGTGGAGAGATACGCCAGATTGTGAGCGGTATTGCACAGTTCTACAAACCCGAAGAACTTGTGGGGAAAAATGTTGTTGTTCTCACAAACCTTGCACCGGCAAAAATTTTCGGTGTAGAAAGCAACGGCATGATCCTTGCGGCCGGTGATACGGCATCGCTTCTGGCACCGGAAAAACCGGTTGATCCAGGGACAAAAATCCGTTAATTTTTTTTATTTCCTGCATTGGTTACTGGAGAGAAATAAAGGAAAATTCTGGATTTTTATTGAAATGATATGAAAATCCTGATTATTTTTGCTCCCTGAAACGCCCTTTTGGCACTGCGATTTCAAAACGTACGCCATGACCGGGTTCTCCAGTTTCTATGATTGAAATGCCGGTAAAGCCGAGCAGCTCGCGGATCAAAAAGAGGCTCACAATATTTTCTTGGCTGTACCCGAATTCAAAGATCCGCGCTTTCTCTTCGGCCGGAAGACCTGAACTATCGTCCTCGTAGATCAAAGTAATCTTGTTGTCGTTCTTCGTTGTGGTCATCCGGATTGAAGAAAGTACCGATCCACCATGGCGGAAAGATAAGGACAGGAGGCTGAAGAATATCCGGGGTAACAGGGGATCGGCAAAGATTTCAATCTCCCCGACACTGGTGCTGATATCGACGGTGTTTTCCGGGAGCATCTGGATAGCTTCGGCAAATGCCTGATTTACTGACTGCCACCGCGGTGATATGACTTCTGGATTCTGAAGGGCCCGTTCATACGCGATCTGGTTCTTTATGGATTCCACCGATCCAATGGTTTTATCAAAAAACATCTGCATTTCTTCGTGAGTCGTTTTAAGCTGGGCCCTTTCGAGATGGGTCATGATGATGGCAAGCTGATCGAGAATATCACTACGGGTGATGCTGAATATCAGGTCCCTTTTTAATGAGGTAGCTTCATCGGTCACATCTTCTGCAATGCCAAGCATGTATCGCACGGATCTCTTCGAGTCGTAGATTGGTACAATAATCATATGGATTACATGCTCCCCGCCTGCTTTCGATGTGATTTTCTTATATTTTATCTCTACTTTGGATACCAGTGCGTCGCCGTCCTCTTTTTTGATCTCGGCCGCTATTGCAGGAGAAAAAATCTCCTCGTCAGTTTTTCCGATTACGTCCGTTGATGCCCGCTCAAAGATTTCCTCACTGGCCCGGTTCCAGAAAACGTACGTTCCTGTATCTGACTCCTTTAGGAAAATCCCCACCGGCATTTGATCGATAAGATCCCGGTGGAAGATTTCTTCGTCATGGAGCTTCATTGTTGCTGATTTAAGCGAGTCCACCATGGTATTGATGCCTTTTTCGAGGATGGTGAATTCCAATGCATCCGTTCTACCAATACGGTGGTCGAAATCCCCGCTTGAAATAATATCTGCGTCACGGGCTATGTTTTCTATCGGGCGGATAATTCTGCGGGAAAGTAAAAAGGCAATAATACAGCCAACCACAAGGGCAACCCCCCCGAACAGGAGATTAACAAAGACGAGATGGTTAAGGTCATCTTGGACAAGGCCTGTATTGTAGGTGAGTACTACAATCCTGCTCATATCGGAACCATACTGGGGATTACTCAGATTGACGTAAAGGTACCGTGTCTCCGTATGGTTTGTTATATCTTCTGTTTGTAAGGTCGACCGGCCTGCAATCACCTGCATGAGTGTTGCTTCCGTGGCGTTATCCGGCAGGCTGTCATCATCTGTACTGTGACCTAATGTATCGAAGACCTGAGACTGCACAATAAATGGATTAAGTGAAACATATTTTTCGATGTCGTTTTTGTCGTTGAGTACGATATATGTGGAGCTTAGATTAGGTGGAATATATCCAAGTTCCATGACGTACTGGTGATCTTGGGTTGGCTCATAGGCAAATTTCTCCAGATTTCCAGTGGAAATGTCCCGAACTACCCGATCGGCAAAGAAACCCTGAGATAATCGGATTTTGGTAAGGTACGCAAAAAAATAGGGGATGGTATGGAAATCCTCACCTTGTTCCATTGGGGAGGTTGTGTAAACAATAACGCCGGACTCATTGATGATATAGATATCATATTCATTTCCCAGTGCCTCTTTTACTCTGGCAAGATTCATATTTGCCGGGTTCTTCCCGGAACGGTTATATTCAGCAAAGAGCGGGTCAAAACTGTTTTCCATCTGCCAGTTGAGCTGGTCATCCAAAATGGTTGTCGCCAGGTCATCCTGTCGTAAGGCCTCGGAAATGCTTATTTCAGATTGATTCTGGAAACTGGTAAATTCGGATTCAATACTGTTTTTGAGATTGATGTAATCATACACTGTCATGAATCCAACAATAAAGATGACGAGAATGAGCATGGAGATAAGCAGCGTCCGTGAGAATGAATGGTTCTTTCCGGAAACTTGTTTACTGACTCCCACGCGGCATCACTCGGCAATATATATGCTGGTGTTCTAACTTTATTTACAAGAGATTCGCTCATGAGATAAGATAAAGATACTTAATTGATATTTCCGGTATATCGTAATAAAAAATTAATATAAAAAAGGAATTCATTATCTGCACAATTTTGTCCGTTTCCCGGTTGAGTGCTGGGAACAGATCACCGGGGTAATTATTTTAATCCCGCTTGTATCGCTTCCCTGACACTTTCATCTTTTTCCCCGGTAAGGGCATCCTTCAGGGCCTCCTGAACCTTTTTCCCCCCCATAGCGCTAAGCGCTTTAACTGTCATTTTCCTTACAATTGGATTTTCGTCCTTTAAGAGAATTATCAGAGGATCAACGGCTGATGAATCCCCGAGTCCTGTAAGCCCTTTTGCAGCCATGTACCGCACATGGTCACGGCTGTCCTGTAGTCCCTGGATAAGAGGTTTTACTACACTCTCATCAGCAAGTTTTCCAAGCGCTTCTGCTGCACGATACCGTGTCTCCCATTGGGGCTCATTCATAGCAGCTGTCAGCGGTTCTATTGCAGCCTTACCTGTCTCAACAAGGGCAAGCACTGCTTGTTCCCGCACGGATTTGTCAACGTCAGCAAGTGCTTCGATCAGCGGCCTGATGCCTTGGGGGTTTTTTGCTTTACCCAGCAGGTACGCGGCATATCCTCTGACAGCTGGCTCTGTACTGGTATGGAGCGTTACGATCAGGACGTCAATTCCTTTGGACTCAAGATCCTCTGCCCCTTCCGGTACTGGTGGTGCATGTGTATCAGTCATTTTGTGGCCTCATTGACTACTATGATCGCGCAAATATTAAAAAAAGATTTCTTTGAACAAGATCGTTCCGGTAACCGGCTGCCGAATCTTTTGGGATGCTCTTATTATAAATTTTGATGGACGCCAGGGTGATCGCTGATCCCTTGGCATTGTGATTTTCCTACAATTTTATCTTCAGCAGGACAACAGCAGCGATCACGGCGATGATAATAATGACTATGATACCTGCTACCAGTATAATTTTATTCTTGTTTGAAGGTTTTTTGGGTTGGGGACTAACGGCATTAGGCATGGATGAGGGAACAAGCGGTGTAGAAGGCAGATCTTTTGGTGAGAAAAGTTTTGGCATAAACCGCTTCTCTGCCAAGAGTGTCTTTTCTGATACAGGGGCATCATTTGGCGGGAACATCTGGTCAGGTTCCGATGATGGAGGTACAACAGATTCAGGAGCAAATGTCACGGGTCTCGGTCTGGTTTCAGATGGGCTGTCGATCGGCCGCTCTTTTGGGGCTGCTGGTTCAGGTATGGATGAAACTGGAACTGAGGCCGCTGCCTGATTACTTATAGCCGGGGCTAAAATCCGTGTGCCGCATTTCGTACAGAAATCAGATCCATCCGGTACTCTTGTGCCGCACCGCGTGCAATAGGTGCCAAGAATTGTTTCCTGCGTTTTTTCCGGCTGTTGCATGGATTCCCTAACCGTTTCAATCCTCTTTTTTGGAGACCCGGCTACGTCAGGAGATTGTGGCAAAGGAACCGGGGGATTTGCAACCTTTGGATCTGGCATTTCCTGGTTTGCGAGATCGATACCCGGAATGACCTTTTTCATTACCTGCTCAAATGAAGGAGTAATATGGGCCCGGATCTGGCTGACCCATTCATCCCGTTCTTTTACATGGTTTCCTCCACCTTCGCGGGAAAAGGTGAGCACCATTTGTCGTGTTCCACCAGATTTAGTGATAACGCCAAGAGCAATGACGAGATCCCGGATCGCGTTCTCTCCTGGTTCGATGGACTGTATGGTGACAAGAGGAATTTCTTTTGGCGGCAGGAGGTTTTTTATTCTGTCAATGAGGATGATTCGTTTACTGGTGAGAATCGCCTCAAAAGAGATCGATTTTACATGAACCCCCTGGGTCCGTATCAGTATCTGTTCATCACCACGAAGTTCTGGATCGTCCATGCTTTGCCCTTCCACTATCTTTCTACCGTGGGATGTTTGCCAAGAAAAAGATATTTGTCGTTTCCCTGTTACAGATGGACGTTTTTTTCTTGAATAGTGATATCCTCGACAAGCATTTTATCTGGTCTGGTCAATCGTATTTCATGCATACTGCATCAGCTGTCCTTGGTGCTGCGCTTGTAGCAGTACTGGTCAGTGCGGGCTGCCTGTCAGCTATTTTTCCCTATCCCTCGGCGCCTGCCCCGGTCCAAACATCTCCTGTAACTTCAGTGCCGACGACAGAAAGTCCGGTTTCAACAGTACCGGTATCACAGGTGGCACTGCAGCTTTCAGATATGCCATCAGGCTATATACTCAAGGACAGATCTGATATCAGTTATCAGGAAATGGATCAGATGTCGCAGAATCTGGGCTGGAAAGCCGGATATTCCGTCACTTATTACCAGTTAAATCAGCAGGAATACGAAATGACTGAAATCAACCAGGTCATCGATCTCTATCCTCTGGCAAGCATGAATGATGTATTTAATATCGGTGAGAATGCTGTCACGTCACAGGATAATGGGACAACCCAGATCTACCAGCTCCCCTGCCCGAATATGGGTCAACAGACTTATGCCTATCGCGAAACGGATTCCCAGAATCCCCTTTCTGAAACGACATATTCGATTATCTTTATCAACAAGGATGTTTACGAACAACTGACGATGACGGGTACAACAACGGATTTTGAAACATTAAAGGGATTGGCCCAAACTGCGGCAGATAAAATTCAATAAAGAGGGAAGGGTCTGCAGATTGCTATGAACACGAACCTGCTATTCGTTGCGCATCACGGTAAACCCGGTTTTTTTGACGGTTCCAAGGTGAGCAGCTGATGACGTTTACCTGCCGGCAGTGTGGCACCTGCTGTATGTATCTGGGAGATTACATTATCATCGATCACCAGATCGGGCCTTTTGAGTTCGCATGCGAGTCTGTTTCTACAGGGACCCAGTTTACTGCCTGCATAGATGAGGATAAGCGGGAGATATTCTCTGACCTCTCCTTTGCCGATGAACATCCTCATGCCTGCCGTTTTCTCAGGCCTGATGGGAGTCTCCTGCGATGCACCATTCATAACGACAGTCCTGCCCAATGCAAATTCTACCGATGTATTCTCATGCGGATCACGAATCATGAGGGAACGTTATGTGGCACCGTGACCGGGACCCTTCACCTTCATACGGATGATTCCCGGTTGCGTTCAACATGGGAAGAGGCAGAAAAAAGCATCCCGGAATCCTCTCCAGGTGCCGAAGAACGCCGCCAGCAGTATCTCCGGGATCACGGGTATTCCGTTGAATAAAGAAAAAACGATGCTTCGACAGAGAATATTTCATTTTAGTGGAACGGGGATGACCTGATCCTGTGGATATATTAAAAAGCATACAAAAGCATAATCGTCTGTACTGGTATTCCAGAATCATCTCCAGTTCCGGGGAGGGGATCGGAATCTGGACATAAGAGAAACGCATCAGATATTCGTTTTACACTGGTAGTCAAATGGGCTCAGCGCTTGATTATTATAATGAGGGAATCGCACGGGGAAAGGAAGGCCGGCACGACGAGGCTCTTACCTTATTTACCCTTGCACTTGCAGTAAACCCGTCTCTTGCCACTGCATGGGCCGGACGGGGTTTTGCCTTAGGTAAACTAGGCCGGTTCCAGGAAGAGATCGAGTGTTGTGACCAGGCGCTGAGTATCGATCCTGCCTGTATAGATGCTTGGAATTACAAGGCTTTTGCGCTTGGAAAACTCTGCATGTTTGAGGAAAAAATCGTCTGTTGTGACCAGGCTCTCGCTCTCGATCCCGATAATCCGTTGGCCTGGAACAACAAAGGTGTCGCTCTGGGGATGCTTGGGCGATATGAATCTGAAATTCAGTGCTGTGACCGTGCACTTGAGTTACGGAGCCGGTATCTTTCGGCGTGGGTAAATAAAGGGTATGCTCTTGGCAAATTGAAACGGTACGATGAGGAGATTTCCTGTTACGACCGGGCACTGAAAATTTATCCTTTCTACTTTTCTGCCCTTTTCAACCGGGGTATTGCCCTCATTAACCGGAAGAAATACCGTGAGGCTCTTGAATCCTTCGAGGCTGCCCTTGCTATTCATCCAATTCATCCGCAGGCACTCTACCGGAAAGGCCTTGCGCTCTCACAGCTTGGCTCCCATGAGGAAGCGATTCAGTGTCTTGAAAAGGCACTTTCTCTGGATCCGACTATAGCCGATGCCTGGGTGGTTTTAAGCAACTCCTGTTTTGCTTTAGGAAGGCTCGAGGAGTCTGCCCGCGCTTTTGACCAGGCCTATTATATTGATATCCATGACGTCAGAGCCGGTGTGGTCAAGGGACTTTCTCTTTTCAAGGCAAAAAAATTTGATGACGCCCTCCACTCCTTTTCAGAAGTGCTTGGTATCCTTCGCCGGTAAAAGCCGTTTTCAACCGCCCTGATAATGGTGGTATTTATGGCTCGGCGGCAAATACGCAATACATGGATGTGGAGGAGTATGTCCGGAGGCACCTTGCCGCCGGCGAGGATGAAAATACTGTTACACACAATCTCGTCGGGTACATTGCGGAAATAAAACACGCCTCAATTCCGTACACAACTGCGTTTGCCCGGGCTGTTGTAGAAGAAGTCAAAAATACACAAGGACTTGCCGGGGACTTTTTCTCGTTTGAACCCGCACAAGTCGGCATGGGAAAATTCGGGGTCGGTTCTCGGGGAAAAGGTGATTTCTTTGCACACCGGGAAATCGCCCGGATTATTGGAAAGACCGGGGCATCAGTAGGTGTGGATGAGATGGACGATGCCGGTGCGGTTAAGGCCGGTGGAGAGTACATCGTTTGTACCGTTGACGGGATGCACTCCCGGCTCTCAGACTATCCCTACCTTGCCGGTTTTCATGTGACCCGGGCAACGCTGCGGGATCTCTATGTGATGGGTGCGACTCCGGTTATGCTCTTTTCCGATATCCATGTGGCCGATGACGGGGACGTAGCAAAAATATTCGATTACACGGCAGGGATAACTACCGTTGGCGAGATGATGGATGTGCCCCTGGTGACCGGTTCGACGCTCCGAATCGGTGGAGACATGGTTCTTGGCAACCGATTGACCGGATGCGTAGGTGCTGTGGGTGTGGCCCGGCACCTGACTGCCCGGAAATCAACTCAGCCCGGTGACGTACTCATTATGACCGAAGGTGCCGGTGGCGGGACAATTGCTACCGCAGCTATCTATTCCGGGTTTCCCGAAGTTGTTGACGAAACAATTAATCTCAACTTCCTTGTAACCTGTGAGGCTCTTATTAAAAACCCGGTTTTCGATCAGATTCATGCGATGACTGATGTGACCAACGGCGGTCTCCGGGGCGACATCTTCGAGATGGCAGAGACTGCAGGATGCCGGATGATAGTGCGGGAGGAGGATACGCTCCCCCTTGTCAATCCCAAAGTCCAGGCTATGCTTGAGGCGCTTGAGATTGATTATCTCGGGGTTTCTCTTGATGCGCTTCTGATTGTTGCCCCTGCATCCTCGGCTGCTGAGATTATCCGGGTCATACGGGCAACCGGTGTAAATTGCCGCGAGATTGGGAATGTCGAATCAGGAAAACCTGAATCAGTACTGGTGACCGAAGGAAAGGAACATGATTTCCAACCCCGTTTCCGGGAATCTGCCTATACTCCGGTCAAAAAAGTGGTTGATACCGAAGCCGGGGATTTCGAGGAGATGAAAAAAGGTGTTGTGCGGGCCTCTCAGGCAGCCATTGCCAAAAAAGAACGTGTGCTTGCACAGTTGAGGCAAAAAAAGAAATCTGCGTGACAGGTAAGGGTATAGTCAGGGAACGTATTTTGCAAGCTCGATGAACTGCTGGACTGCGCCGGTCACTTCCTCTTCAGCATCTTCCAGAATCGCAGCCTTGACAAAATAACTATTCCCGGCAAGATTCCTGCCATCAAAGTGTTCAATTGCGGAACATTCACCGGCATTGAATTTAAACTGTGACAGGTTCAATTGCCTGACCTGTTCATTGTTGAATTTCTTCCGGGTCAGCTCATTTTCCAGCAGAAAATCAACAAGGCATGGTTTTTTCTGTGCATACAGGATCTCTTCGTGGTCTTTTGTTCCCAAGACCTTTTTAGCCGGGATGCCGGTTAAGTGTTCCATGCCTGCGTTCCAGAACAATATGATATGATCAGGTCCGATACCGAACTGCGGGATCTCGAAACGATTTACAATGGCATCAAGGACCTGCTCCCGGCTTTTTATTGCGTCCTGGGCCTTTTTGAGCTCATGAATATCACGCATTGCAATAAAAATAGCCCGGGGCCTGTTTTGTGTATCGACATCCGGGGAAATGGTCAGTTCGTACCACCGGTAAACGCCGTTTTTGTTTTTCATTTGGCATGGTATCGGGACATGGTTTTTCCGGGGATCCATAAGGTACTTAGTATTGAAAAGGAATACAGGATTGTCAATTGAGGATTCCGGTAAAATAAATTCCCGGATATTATGGTTAATTATGTCGTCCTCTGTAAAATCGGTTAAATCTCTTACGGTTTTCTTATAGGATTTTATTGTGCCTTTCAGATCTACGGTCACAAACGCTTCGCTCACCTGTTCGACAAGTGCCCGGTATTTCTGTTCGCTCTGTATAAGCTCAATTTCAGCGACTTTTCTTTTAGTAATGTCTTCAATAACAATTTCCCAGCCGGCCGGGTTTTCGACAAACTCCATACGAGCAATTTTGATTAAAAAATAATAGCTATGGTTATACCGCTTCAGAGAGATCTCCAGCATTTTTTCTGTTTGTTCGTACCCCTGTCCAAACAGGGGCATGATTTTTTCAATAAGATCGCAGGGGATCTCGGATATGGATGCACCGATAGTATCCTTTTCAGATAATCCGGCAAAATCCAGGAACCGGGGATTACACATCACAACGTGGTGTTCATTATCGAGAATAAGGATGAGATTGGATGTATATTCCGTCAGGCTGCGTGCCGGGACATTCCTTGCCCGAAAATAAACTTTGGATTTACCAAATAATCTCAGTTCCAATTTACCCTCAACGGTCATGAGATCGAGATATTTTGCTACCGTTATCCGGTTCATGGACAATTTCTGGGAAATTTGCCGGATATTGAGGCCCCGGGGATTATCTTTGAGTAGTGAGTCGATTTGCGAACATTCCTTGGTATACATAGCCTGTATACCCGGTGTTTTCTGGGAATATATGAGCCTCTCGATTGGTATTATTACAAAAAAAAGATAAACCGGTTCTAAAGGATGAGCATTAAACCAGTAGTGATATACGATATGGTGATATCATACGTATCATAAAATAAGGACTGATGGCTTGTTCAGTATTGGGATCAGTTCAGGGCATTGCTTGCTGCGTCAACAGAAGGAAGGAATTCTTAGCAGCTGATTATACTGGCTGAAATAATAGGACACATTCCGGGTAATGAACATTGGCGTCTGGGGGCGGGGTTAGGATATGGATAGAAAAGACAAGAAAATATCAACAATCCTCGTCGTCGATGATTCCCCGGTCACCATCCAGTCCATTAGTGCTGTACTTATTCGTTTTGGGTACCTTGTCCTGAGTGCAGAACGGGGTTCGGCTGCTCTGGAACTGCTAAAAGCCGAAACGCCCGATCTCATTATTCTTGATATCGATATGCCGGAACTTGACGGATACAAGATCTGTGCACGGATTAAACAGAACCAGGAGACGCGGGATATTCCGGTTCTCTTCCTATCGGGATTCGAGGAGACATTTGATATCGTGAAAGGATTTAATGCCGGTGCGATTGATTATATAACCAAACCTGTTGCGACCGATGAATTAATGGTCCGGGTTCAGACACATCTTTCTCAATTGTCGAGGCACCGGGAACTTTTGGAGACCAATGTGGCCCTTGTTACTGAGAACCGGGAGTATATTGTTAATGAGGCGCGATTAAAAGCCCGGGTAGCCGAGCTGGAACAAGAACTCCGTTTGAAGAGTACGAAGTTGGCCAAATGACGGGTTTATTTGTATTGGATAAAGGGAAAAAATTTTTTTTAAAAAAAAAAATTGCGATTTTCCGGCCGAAATTTTTCGCCGAAATTGGAATTCTCCCTATAACCTGGCTTCGATTTCGTTTACGATACGATCAACAGCGATCCTTCCTATTCGCGTAAGTTTCCCGTTAACAAGAACCATCGGGATAGGAGGATACTCCGTTTCGAGTATCGCACGGACGTGATCGGGCACGTTATCGTCGATAAGAGTAAGTTTCACTTCAACACGATTATCGTAGGTTTCTCTGATCATTGTTTTCAGCGCTTCAAATGCCTTTATCAGGCTTCCTGAGGGATAGCATTGTGACAAACCGCAGGTTCGATTTGCATCACAGGGAAACGGGGAACATTCAGAGGACTTTAGCCCCACAATCTCGACAAGGACAGGATCATTCATATAGGAAAGTTAGTGTGGAATCATATTTTTAGTATTGGCATGATGCTACGTTGACAACCCACTAATAAAAAGAGTCGCTGGAAAAAATTATAAAAATGTCAGGCAAACCGTTCAAACCGTTCTTTTGTGGCTTTGCAAATAGGACAAACACCGGGGGGGTCCTCACGTGCACAAAGGTATCCACATACTTTGCAACGCCAAATTGGCAAGGCAAAACCCGGGGGCGATCCTGCAGCCATAACCCGGATCGTGTTTTTCCCCCTCAGGGATCGGGGCGGACGTCGCTCAGGGATCGGGGCAACTTTCTGGGTACCGTGGGCTATGGCCTCATTTACATACAGGGCGCAATAACAGGCCCCAAATTCTTCGATATCCTGGTCCCGGTAATCACAGGGGCATATTATGTCAAGATCCTCTTCTTTTTTACCGGATGCTAAGCGACAGGGACATGAACCATAACCGTACCTCTGCCCGTTTTTTAGAATGCCCCGGATAAGGTTCTTGGTAAACTCGATGTCCGGATTCAACCGGTAGCCGTTTTTTTCTGCATCTGTTTTGAGCTTGATATAGGTGACATCCACTGCATTTTCTGTAACTTCAGGGACATTCATTAAGCCAGCGCCTCCCGGATTTCCTGTTCCCGGAATCCCACGATAACACGTTTGTTGTCGATGATAAGGGTGGGGAATGATCCATGAGGATTCCATCGCTCGATGACGTCCATCGCATCATCCTGTTCTTTTCCTTCGAGAAGATCAACATAATCGTAATCAAACGCAACCCCGAGTCCTTCCAGCAGTACCTTGGTCTTGTGGCACCACTGGCAGGTCGAAAGCGCATACAACATGATTGAGCCCCGGTTTCTTCCATCGACATGTGTAGACGTTATAAAACACTTCCAGTGAAAAACTTGCGACCGGTACTATATAATAATGGGGATAGAGGATGTGTTTGCGGCTGGTAGGTTCATGCGACACAATGCATTATAGAAAAAGACCCGGGGAAAATTCTCGGTGTAAACATAAACGCCGAGGACAGATTCAGACCTGTGCATCAGCGTTAATAACTAATCCGGCACATAATGTATGGAAATCATGAAGGCGGTTCTGGGTTTTGAAGACGGTGACTTTGTCACCGGTGAAGGATTTGGGGTAAAAGGTGAGTGTGCAGGTGAACTGGTTTTTAATACCCAGATGACCGGTTACATGGAATCCCTTACCGATCCGAGTTATTTCGGCCAGATCCTGATGTTCACGTTCCCCCAGATAGGAAATTACGGCGTGGATGAAAAAAATTTCCAGAACCCGCGTGTGTGTGCATTGGGCTGTATCGCAAAAGAGATCTGTGAAATGCCCGAGCATGAACCCACTATCAGAACCTATTTTGAAGAACATGGCCTTTTGGGAATGACCGGTGTGGATACCCGTGCCCTTACCATCAAAGCCCGGGTTTACGGTACCATGCGTGCAGCCCTCGTTGTAGGCAGTGACGATGGGGCATATGCCGTGGGACTTGCAAAAAGGACGCCTACCATTTGTGATATAATCCCTATCCCCGAAGTATCATGCAAAGAACCATATCATATCCCCGGCAGCGGGAAACGAATCGCCGTCATCGATCTGGGTATAAAGAAAAATATGCTTCTCAGTCTCTCCAAGCGGAATGGGGATTTGTATGTCTTCCCGTATAATGCCACCGCCGATCAGGTCAGGGCCTGCAAACCTGATGCCCTTTTTATCAGTAATGGTCCGGGAGACCCCAAGCAGGCCCCGGATGCGATAAAGTGCATACAGGATCTCCTCGGTGAACTTCCTATCTTTGGGATTTGTATGGGAAACCAGGTCTCTGCTCTTGCTCTTGGCGGGGATACCTATAAACTTAAATTCGGTCACCGGGGTGCAAACCAACCGGTCCGGTTCAAAGACGGACGGATTTTTATTACGACCCAGAACCATGGTTTTGCCGTTGATGCCGAATCCCTACCGGAAGGTTGTGAGGTAACCTACACGAATGTTAACGATGGCACGGTTGAAGGATTCGAAAACCAGGATCTTTGCCTGACTACGGTACAGTTCCACCCGGAAGCTCATGGGGGCCCACGGGACACCGAGGCACATTTCTTTGATGCGCTTTTCAGGAGGTTGAAGTAAATGCCCCGGCGCAGTGATATCCGTAAGGTCCTGCTTATCGGTTCGGGGCCAATCCAGATAGGTCAGGCAGCGGAATTCGATTTCTCCGGTTCGCAGGCCTGCCGGTCCCTCAAGGAAGAGGGTATTGAGGTTGTGCTGGTCAATTCCAATCCGGCAACGATTATGACGGATCCTGATATGGCCGATGAGATTTACATCGAACCATTACGGGCCGATATTATAGCACGGATCATTGAAAAGGAACGACCGGATGGCATTCTCTCTGGTATGGGCGGCCAGACTGGCCTCAACCTGACTGCAGAACTAGCAGAGATGGGTGCGCTTAAAGGTGTGGAGATTCTTGGAACACCTCTTGAAGCGATCTACAAAGGCGAAGACCGTGAGAAATTCCGGGACCTTATGAATGAGATCAATGAACCGGTCCCCAAGAGTATGGTGATCAACTCCCTTGGTCAGATCGATGAGGCGATTTCAAAAATCGGTCTGCCTGCCGTTGTACGCCCGGCATACACATTGGGTGGCGCCGGGGGTGGAATAGGCCGGACCCGGGAAGAACTGACCCGGATTGTCGAACTGGGCCTTTCGCGATCCCGTATTCACCAGGTGCTCATTGAGCAGAGCGTGATGGGCTGGAAAGAGATTGAATTTGAAGTGATGCGGGACTCAGCCGATACCTGTATTATTGTCTGCAGTATGGAAAATGTCGATCCTATGGGCATCCACACCGGTGAGAGTGTCGTGGTCGCACCCATTCTTACCTTACGCGATGACGAGTATCAGATGATGCGCAGTGCCGCAATTCATATCATCAGGTCTCTTGACGTTCAGGGTGGCTGCAACATCCAGTTTGCGTTTAAGGACGGCGAGTACCGGGTTATCGAGGTCAATCCACGTGTCTCCCGGTCTTCTGCACTTGCTTCAAAAGCCACGGGCTATCCTATTGCACGTGTCGCCGCAAAAATTGCTATCGGCCTTCGCCTTGATGAGATCAAGAATATGGTGACCGGATGTACCGCTGCCTCGTTCGAACCGACCATTGATTATATCGTTGTTAAGGTACCCCGCTGGCCGTTCGACAAGTTCAAAGGAGCCGACCGGACACTCACCACGTCCATGAAAAGCACCGGAGAAGTGATGGCTATTGGGAGGACGCTTGAAGAAGCGTTCATGAAAGCCAAGCGGTCTATTGATACCGATGTCCGGACTCATACGAGCCACAGCGAGATCCGGATGATCCTTTCCCGACCAACCGATGAACGTTTCCACTGCCTTTTTGATGCATTCCGGCAGGGCTTCAGTGTCGAAGAGATTACGCACCTCACCGCTATCGTGCCGTTTTTCCTTGAAAAGATTAAAAATATTGTTGACCTTGAAAAACGCCTTGCTGCTGAGGGTAAGGATGAGGATATTCTCCTCGCAAAAACCTATGGGTTCTCAAACACCGAACTGGCTGCATTAACCGGCAAAGAACCGGCTATTATCGAAGACCTTGTGGGAGCCCCGGTTTATAAGATGGTAGACACCTGCGCTGCGGAATTTCCAGCATGTACACCTTATTTTTACTCAACTTGGGAAGGGACAAGCGAAATTGTTCCGGACAAAAAGCAGAAAATACTCATTCTGGGGTCAGGGCCCATACGGATTGGCCAGGGGATCGAGTTTGATTATTGCACGGTACATGCGGTAAAAGCTTTGCGGGAAGAAGGCGTTGAAGTACACATTGTCAATAACAATCCGGAGACCGTTTCCACGGATTTTGATACTTCGGATCGTCTCTTCTTTGAACCGATGCTGCTTGAGGATGTTACAAACATCCTGAAGACTGATGAATATTACGGCGTGATGGTGCAGTTTGGGGGCCAGAACGCGGTTAATCTTGCAGTACCTCTTGAAAAAGAGATAAAACGACGGGGCCTGCCTACACGCATTCTTGGGACAACCCCGGAAGCGATGGACGTTGCTGAAGATCGTGAACGTTTCAGCCTTCTTCTTGATACCCTGCATATCCCCAGTCCTGCCAACAGTTCAGCGTATTCAGAAGCGGAGGCAAAGGAAAAAGCAGAGAAAATCGGATATCCTGTTCTTGTTCGGCCTTCATACGTGCTTGGCGGACGGGCAATGGAGATTGTCCACAATACGGCAGAACTCGAGACGTACATGAAAGAAGCCGTTCGGGTGAGCCAGCACCACCCGGTGTTGATCGATTCCTATCTGAGAAATGCCATTGAGCTCGATGTCGATGCCGTCTGTGACGGAGAAGAAGTCCTTATCGGCGGTATCATGGAACATATCGAGCAGGCCGGCATACATTCCGGGGATTCTGCCTGTGTTATCCCGACCCAGTCTCTCCCACCTGAAATAATTGCAACCGTCCGGGAATATACCAAGAGGATTGCCATTGGCCTTGGTGTTGTGGGACTTGTCAATATACAGATGGCTGTCAAGGACAGTGTGGTCTATATTCTTGAGGCTAATCCCCGGGCAAGCCGGACCGTTCCGTTCGTATCAAAAGCAACAGGTCTTCCCATCGCAAAGATAGCAGCGAAAGTAATGATCGGGAAAAAACTGCGGAATCTGGGATTCCATGAAAAGAAAATCAATCATGTAGCTGTAAAGGAAGTCCTCCTGCCTTTCAACAAACTGGCTGGCGTCGATACTATCCTTGGTCCCGAGATGAAAAGTACCGGTGAGGTGATGGGGATCGATTATGATTTCGGGCTTGCCTTTTATAAGGCCTGTATATCAGCAGATAACGAGTTGCCACTCCAGGGCAATGTTTTCATCTCGGTAAATATCGGCCAGAAAGATGAAGTGATCCCTATAGCCCGGCGCCTGCGTGATCTCGGTCTCACCTTGTACGGGACAGAAGGTACTGTGGATTATCTCTATGAAGCGGGTGTTGAAGCGCATCTTGTCCGGAAAGTGCAGGAGGGATCCCCAAATGTGCTTGATATGATGCACCATGGTGAGATACGCCTCATCATAAACACACCTCAGGATCGCCAGTCCCGCCAGGATCATTACCAGATCATGAGGGCGGCGGTCGATTTCCAAATCCCGTATATTACGACCCTGCAGGCTGCGCGGGCAGCGGCACTTGCCATTGATGCGATCAAGCGTGAGCAGATGACGCTCGAACCGATCAGCCATTATCACAAATAATTCCGGCGGTTGAGCTCATCCCTCCCTTTTTATAGTGTGGCCATAAAAAAACGCAGGCGTTCCTGAAGCGGGCTAAAACCCGTATAATAATAGAATATCCTTATATACCGAGATAACAAAAAAACATGCATGAAGAAAGTTATTGTTGTTCTTGTAGTCCTGTTTATCGGGATCCTGTTCGCAGGGTGCACTTCCCAGCAAGCCCCTGCCGCCACACCAACGCCAACAGCTGTACCCACTGTAGTTGCAACGCCCGTTCCGACCGCCATTCCGACCCCTGTTGTCACCTCCAATGTGACCGCAAATACGACGGCTAATGTTACCGCAAACGTCACTGTCGTACCCGTGATTCCAACGCCAAAACCCGTTGTGGTTACTTTCACCAGTTCTTTGACCATTACGCCGCCAATAGCGACGCTCTATGTGCCGGTAAACACGACGGTAGCCTGGTTCAATGCCGATCCCTATAAGCCACATGGTATCCAGTCAGCCGATTCGGTGACTGCGAAATATTTCGGTACCGTTGTGATCCCGTACCATAAGTTCTTTAATGTTACCTTCAGCAAGGCAGGAACGTACCAATACGCCACCGTATTCCAGCCGGTCGCCAGCGGGAAAATCATTGTAAAGTAAGGAAGTTATATTTGTGTTCGGGAAATTTTTCCCGAACTGTTCTTTTTTATTCTGGATTTTTCACTGGTTGAAGAGTTATTGACTCCTTCTCTCTTCCTTTGCAAATATATGGTGAGACATCCAACCTGATGTCTGAAATGGAAGTATCCATTATGGGAAAAGGTACTATCGTATTAGCATATTCCGGGGGGCTTGACACCTCCATATGTATTCCTCTCTTAAAAGAACGATATGACTATGATCGCGTCGTCACGGTTGCGGTCAATGTCGGCCAGAGAGATGAAGAGATCGAGGAAGCCACACAAAAGGGTGAGAAACTTGCTGATCGCCATTATACGGTCGATGTCCGGGAAAGGTTTGTGATTGAGCATATCTTCCCTGCTATCAAGGCAAACGGATCCTATGAGGGATATCCCATGGGGACTTCACTTGCCCGGCCCCTGATAGCACAGGAAGTTGTGAAAATTGCAAGAAAGGAGAAGGCAAAAGCAATTGCGCACGGGTGCACGGGTAAAGGAAATGATCAACTGCGGTTTGATTTTATTATCCGTGCAGCTGGCCTCGACGTTGTCGCTCCTATCCGCGAGCAGAACCTCACCCGGGACTGGGAAATTGAATACGCAAAAGAACACCGTATTCCGGTACCTGTCAAGAAAGGAAAACCCTGGAGCATGGACGAGAACTGCTGGAGCCGGAGTATCGAAGGAGGAAAACTCGAGGATCCCGCGTATTATCCTCCTGAAGAGATTTTTCTCTGGACTGTATCACCGCAAAAAGCTCCTGCAAAACCAGAGAAGATCACTCTTGGGTTTTCCCGGGGGGTTCCGGATTCCTTAAACGGGAAAAAACTCGCTGGCTACGACCTTATCCAGAAACTCAACATCCTCGCAGGGAAACATGGTGTCGGCAGGAATGATATAATCGAAGATCGTATTCTTGGCCTTAAGGCACGGGAAAATTATGAGCACCCTGCTGCAACGGTAATTCTCACTGCACACCGGGATCTCGAAAGTCTGGTCCTCACGCGTCAGGAACTGGTATTCAAGCGGATGGTTGATGATAAATGGTCAGAGTTGGCGTATAAGGGGCTTGTCTATGAACCACTTTATACTGCGCTCAACGCATTTATCGATACAACACAGGAACGGGTTAACGGCAGTGTCGATCTCGAACTGTACAAGGGTAGTGTCCGGGTTCTTGGCCGCAGCTCTCCGCAGGCAATTTATTCGGGTGATCTTGTTTCCTTTGACAGTGCTTCTATAGATCAGTGCCATGCTATCGGTGTTTCCCACTATTTCGGTATTCAGGCCCGTCTGGTTCATGGAATGAAGGAGAGGTCAAAGAAGACAACCGCAAAAAAATAAGGTCTCTTCTTCCCTTTTTCCTGCTAGTGCCTTAGATTATCCGGGTTTATTACTCCCATCGAACACAAAAAAGAAACATATATCCTCTAACAACCAGATCGTAAGAATATGTGCGCCAGTTTTTTCAGCCGGTGGGTCAAACCGAAACCCCATATCGTAGAAAGCCCTCCACCCCCTCAAATTGCGCACGGTGCGGGTATGCAGATCCCGGAATACAAGAACAAACCCTATTTTATTGTGGCCTCTGTAGAGATGGGCAATACCACAACAAAATGCATTCTTACCGGGGTAAGCCTGGAAACCGGTAAATCCTATGTTATCAACAAGACCGTAAGCATGAGCCGGGATATACGGCCGCCAAAATCCGGAGAAGAGACTTTCGGTGAGACGCTTGACGGGACAAAACTCTCGCGTCAGGCCGTCACTGAGCTGGTGCGGGATACCTTACTCCAGTGCCACAAAGAAGCGCACCTCGACGTACAAACCGACCTTGACTTTGTCGTCCGCAGTACCGGTGTCGTGGCAGAGATGGAATCCCCTGATCAGGTTGGGGACTTTGTCATAGCTCTTGCAAATGGTTGCCTGATTGCCGGGGTCCCTCCAAGAAAGATGACACCGCCCATGACCAAAGCAAACCAGGCTGAAAAGCTCCAGCCATTCAGTTTTGCTGACAAGGTTGTGTTTATCGGGGCGGTTGCCGGTGTGATTCCCCCGGTGGGTTCTACCGGAGTCGAGATGGTAGCAAACGAAATGGAAGGTGAACTGGCAATGGCCGGGATCAAGGAAGGTGCAAAGTGGACCCCGGTCGATTTCCGGAACCCCTGCATTTCCGCAGATTTCGGCACGACGCTGGATGGGAGGATCACAAGCGACGTCAGCCCGGACGATATAAACCCATTTGCAAAAACAATCGGGAACTTCTGTGGTCTTGCCGGGGCAATTCCTGATGCGATTGTCCGTGGTACCGGTCTTGTCCAGGAACGAACCGGAACTGCGCTTGACATTTTTGGCGAGCACAGCGTTTCCGGAGGGTTTTTTTCCGGGGGCAATCGTAAAGTCATTGATGATTTTGTCACCCGGTGTCACGAACATATCGACATCAGGATTGTACCCGCGGACCGGGATCGGTTCGGGCGTGTTCCGGTAAATGCGAAGCTGGCAAAAGAGTCCAAAGTTGCGATGATTGGTTGTGATTGCGGGGTCAACAGCAGCGATCTCGATAAACTGTACGAGATTGGTGCTGAAATTCATAAAAATTACAACCTCTCTGTTCTTAACGAAGTAGTTGACCGTGTATGCGCAAAGATGGCACTGCGGCTTATCGATGTGGCCGTAGAAGAGCACCTTGTCCCACGAAATGCATCCATCGGTTTTACCGGGCGGGCGGCTATTTCCGGAAGAAAACCCGAGTATATCTTGGAGGGGATTACCGAGCGTAATCTCTTTGATGATCCAAACGACCATCTTGTCTTTGTGGATGACGGTCTTGCCCGCGGGGCAGCCCTTATGGGACGATGCATGAATTCCCTTGGAAAACCCAAAAACCCTATCGGGGGAGTTCGGGGAGGGCCCTGTATTATGAGCCGGCGCATCAAAATCGGTAAGTAGGAATGGATTAACTATGTCAGACCAACCAGAAACCAATCAGATACCTGAAGAATCGCTCTGTGATGTCCTTATCCCCCCGGGGGTTCCGCGTTCCATTATTCTTGATATAGCAAAAAAATTCGATGTTGAAGTCGTGGAACGCAAACAGAAACTCAAATTCGCAAATATGGATGGCGACGAACGGGAGCTTCTTGCGTTTCGTGGAAGCCGCGAAGTTGCAGAACAGGTTGAAAAATATATGATCGATGAAGTCCGTAAGTTCATCGGAGAATGAAATCGGTTTTTTCTCCGGTGATGTGGACTTCAGTTACTGTTTTTTAAGGAGTTTTACCAGCAACGCTTTCTGGGCGTGGAGCCGGTTTTCGGCCTCGTCCCAAACAAGGCTTTGTGGCCCGTCAAGGACATCCCCGGTAATTTCCTCGCCCCTGTGGGCGGGCAGGCAGTGTAGTACACGGGCATCCGGGGCTGCCTTTCGGAGTAACTGATCGTTTACCGTGTACTGGTGAAATGCGGCAAGACGTTTTTCCCGCTCTTTCTCATCACCCATCGAAACCCATGTATCCGTGACAATCACATGTGCATCCTTTACCGCTTCTTCAGGTGTAGCGACAGTCCTGACATTTCCCCCAAGTTTACGTGCACGTTCAAGAGTTCCAGGATCCACGCCATACCCTTTCGGGCTTGCTACTGTAACGGCCATGCCGGTGAGGGCAGATGAAAGGACAAGGGATGTACAGACATTATTCCCGTCGCCTATCCACGCGACGCTAAGATCCCTCACATCCCCGAAATGTTCGCGGATAGTCAGGATATCGGCAAGAAGCTGGCAGGGATGCTCGCGATCGGAAAGGCCGTTAATCACCGGAATTGTTGCATATTCCGCCAGTTCCTCGATCGTACCGTGGCGATAAGCACGGATCATCACTCCTGACACATAGCGGGAAGTAACCCTTGCAGTATCGCGTATCTCTTCTCCCCTTCCTATCTGGAGATCTTTTGCATTTAAGAAAAGTGCATGGCCTCCAAGTTCATGCATGCCCACTTCAAACGAGATATGTGTTCGTGTCGAGGATTTTTCAAATATCATGGCCAGTGACATGCCCCGCAACAGTTCGTGGGGAACACCAGCCCGTTTCTGACGTTTAAGTCGTTCTGCATCGGAAAGGATCTCACCTAATTCTGTTTTGGTAATATCCAGAATGGAAAGAAAATCTTTCTTCATCGTAGCTCCTTCATATGGGAAATCCGTTGATCAAGGAGCGTCTGGGTACCGATATCACTGCGATGGAAGACCTCTCCCTCTACTTTCGACGCGGCCTTTTCAGCAATCTGTTCTGCTTCGGGAAGAGTATCAGCTTTTCCCACAAATGCAAGGGTTCGGGATGTAAGGGTATAGAGTTTACCCTCTCGCTCCTCTACGTTCGCGTAATAAAGGATAGCATTGCCCTTTTCACCGGTGACTAGCGGCCTGCCGGACAGGGGCGCCTGCGGATAGCCTTCCGGTACAAGGTATTTGCAGACCGTCGCTGCCTTTTCAAATGCAACGTTCGATGCCGTAAGTGTCCCTTCTGTTATCCCGGTAACCACCCTGCTAAAATCAGAACAAAGAAGGGTAAGCACATTCATCGCTTCAGGATCGCCGAACCGTGCATTGAACTCTATGACTTTGGGGCCGTCGGAAGTGTTCATAAACTGGCCGTACAGTATTCCTTTATAGGGATGCCCCTCTTTTTTCAGAGCAGCGACAACGGAAGCCATAATGGAAAGAGCCGTCGTGTGATCCTTCCTGCTCACAAACGGGAGCATATGATCCGGCATTGAGTAGGAACCCATCCCTCCGGTATTTGGCCCGGTGTCACCTTTACCTGCCCGTTTGTGATCCTGCACCAGCGGCATGGGGACGATATGAAAACCATCGACAAATGCCTGGAGTGTGAACTCCTCACCTTTTAACCGTTCTTCGAGAACAACGCCGCCATTAACTTCCCTGATATATTCAATGGCCCCTGCCTTGTCAACCTGCTCTCCCATGATCCGGACACCTTTTCCACCGGTAAGGCCGACTGGTTTGACAGCCAGGTCGCCTTCATGATCCTTGACAAACGCTATAGCTTCTGACGGGTCCTGGTAGACCCGGTAGTCGGGGTTCCCGCTAATATTATACTTTGTCATGAGATTCCGGCAGAACGCTTTATCGGTCTCAATGCGTGCCGCATTTTTAGTCGGGCCCACACATGCAACGCCCGCGCCTGAGAGTCGATCAACAACACCCGCTTCAAGGGGTGCTTCAGGGCCGATAATAGCATGGGTAACACCGGTCTTTCCGGCAAATGCCTCAATCCGGGCCAGATCCGTCTCTGGAACGAGGCAGATCTCCTTTGCGAGCCGGGCGATGCCGGGATTCTTTTTTGCCATCACGGAAAAGATTTCTGTCTCGCCGGTGCGATGTAGTGCAGATGCTATTGCATGTTCCCTTCCACCGCCACCAACAACGAGAATCCTCATCATCAATCACATGGGTTCTTTTGTTAAAAATGGTTTATGTTTCGTCCTTTCTCATCAGAGGATCTCACTGACCCTGACAAGCGGGAAAAGATTGATGGCCTGTTTTTTTAAGGCTTCCTCTGCACCCTGCTCACGGTCTACCACCGTGACAACACGATCCGCTGTGGCACCAGCGTTTCTTAACACAGCAATGCCATACAACGCAGAGCCTCCCGATGTGGTAACATCCTCGACAAGGAGTATCTCCTTTCCCTTAACATCACCAATGATCAGGGATTTTTTGCCGTGATCTTTTTCCTCTGCACGGATAATTGCAAAGGGTTTTTTGGCAGCGAGGGAGACTGCGACTGCCAGAGGAACCCCCCCGACGGCAACTCCTGCTACGACATCAAATGTATACCGGCAGGCTATTTCGCGTGCTATAGCCTCGAGGAATTCCGGATGGGTCACGGCAGTTTTTATGTCAACGTAGTACCGGCTTTTTGCCCCCGAGGCTAAGGTAAAATCACCAAATTCTATGGCTTTACACCGGATCAGGAGATCTGCTATCGCGTTCATGAAAATCACCAGGGCTCCTTCTTAACCCTGATATGGTAACCGATAATATTAACCGTACGGTGGAGGATAGGAGTCAGGATCAGGATAACGACGAGAATTTGCCACGTTATATTGGTGAATAACCACGCCGGGTCAAAGACCAGCATGAGGATAAAGGCACCGGCAACCAGGTCGTACTGGTCAGCTATCGGCCACGATTCTCCCCGGTTTTTCCCGATCCGCCGCTTAATGAAACTCTTTCCCATATCTCCGAGAAGTGCGCCGAAAGCAAGGATTACCACTGAGGCTGCGGTTTGCTCCGGAAGGAATGTCCAGCCAAAAGCCCCCCAAAGCCAGATCTGTAGTGCGCCGACAGCTATACCTGCACACACCCCGCTCACGAGGCCCCGGTAGGTCTTTCCATCGCCAAGGATCCTGTGCCCGTCTGCGTACGTTTTGCCAAAATCTATCGGAGTCCCGCCGCCACAAAGTGCGGCGACTGGATTTGGGATATACGCAGGGACCATGATCCAGAATGCTGCAAGCAGTGTAGAAAACAATGGTATTATGAATGACTCAGCACTAATAGTGTAGCACTCCAATACCTCTAATAAAGAGCAGATAAAAAGATTAAGGTTACTCAAAAAGCCAAAGTGATTGTCGTGTCCTTGGTGCATCGGGTGGAGATATGGTGATCAAAAAAACACGCAGCCTTTGCCCTGTCTGTGGGAAAGTCCTAGAAGGGGAAATCGTTGAAGAGGAGGGGAAGATCTGGCTTGTACGGACGTGCCCCGAACACGGGAAGTTCCGACACGTCTACTGGTCTGATGCGGAGATGTACCATCGGTTCGCGAAGTATGACGTCGTCGGTCGCGGTGTATCCAATCCCCAGAATCCGGTAGTCTCTGATTCCTGTCCCAATGCCTGTGGCCTGTGTAGTAACCACCACTCGGGGACACTGCTTGCCAATATAGATCTGACCAACCGGTGCAACTTAGATTGTGATTTCTGTTTTGCCAATGCCCGTGCCTGTGGTTTTGTCTACGAGCCCACGTTTGACGAGATTGTCGGTATGATGCAGGTGCTCCGGCGCGAGGAACCAGTACCGGCGCCCGCTGTGCAGTTTTCCGGTGGAGAACCGACCATGCGGGACGATCTTGTTGACATTGTCAAAAAGGCAAAGGAACTGGGATTTCCCCAGGTGCAGATCGCAACAAACGGCGTTAAACTGGCGAATAACCCGGTGCTTGCCCAGCAGCTCAAGGACGCCGGTCTTTCAACCGTTTACCTCCACTTCGATGGTGTCACCCCTGCAACCAATCCGTTCCTGAAAATCCATATCAAGGCACTGGAAAACCTCAGTAAGGCCGGTCTTGGCGTAGTCCTCGTTCCAACCGTTATCAAGGGAAGAAATTCCAGTGAAGTTGGCGAAATCCTGAAATTTGCCGCTGAACACATCTCCATTGTACGGGGTGTAAATTTCCAGCCGGTCGCATTTACCGGGGCCGCTAACGACGAAGATATCGATAAGGAACGAATAACGATACCAGAGTTGCTTGGGGAACTCGAGAGCCAGACTCACGGTATCCTTAAAAAAGAAGATTTTTATCCGGTGCCTTGCGTTCTGCCCTTCTCTGACCTGGTTGAGGCATATACCGGCCGTCCTCAGGTGCGCTTCACCGCTCATGAGCATTGCGGTGCTGCCACCTATGTTTTTATCACAAAAGACGGGATGGTACCGGTAACGAGGATGGTTGATGTAGAGAGCCTCTTTGCCGCAATTGAACTGATGGCAAACAAACTCAAAAAAGGCGGAACTATCAACAAATATGCCACCCTGCTTGAAGGGGTAAAAGAGCTCCATGCCTCGTTCAAGAAAGGCGAAAAGGGAAGTACAGCGGACTTCTGGAAATTGATCGGAAAAACGCTGATAGCCCAGAACTTTGATGCGTTGCGTGAGTTCCACTGGAACGCCCTTTTCATCGGGACAATGCATTTCATGGACAAATATAATTACGATATTGAGCGTGTCCAGCGATGCTGCATTCATTACGCGACACCGGATGGCAGACTTATTCCTTTCTGTACGTATAACAGCGGTCCGGTCTATCGTGAACAGGTCTGGAAAAAATACGCAAAAGAAAAGCAATAATTTTTTTCATTATATTTGTGTGCCGGATGATCCGGTTCATTGGCTCTTAAGGACGAGAAAAATTCCTGAACTAAAACAGGATGAACTTGATTTCACATAAACGGTAGTTCTATGCTGGATGCCTGGCGCATCGCAATCGACGCAATCGCCAGATCCTGGATGGCAAGCCCCGTGGAATCAAAGATGGTGATCTCGTCTTTGCTTTCGCGTTTTCGTTTGCCGGTCACGACCTCCCCTAGAGTGCCGGCGATCATCCAGGTTTGGTATAGTCCCTTATTGATGGGAACGTTAATTTCGCCGGAATGGAATGCCTGGGCCGGATCATCGACAAAAACCCTGGCCCGGTGCAGGATCTCCGGATCGAGTTCCTCTTTTCCGGGAGCATCGGCGCCAATGGCATTAATGTGTGTGCCGGCATGGATCCATTCGCTTTTTATTATCGGGGTGCGGGACGGTGTCGTTGTTACCAGAATATCACAGTCACAGACTTTTTCCATAGACTGGCTTTCTGCAGAAAGGGGCGTGAGCCGTGCTGCAAAAGCTTCGGCATGTACAGGGTCCCGGCTCCAGACTTTTACCTGAGTGAGCGACAATTCCAGTGCTGTAGCCCGGACCTGGGCTTCAGCCTGCCGGCCGGTACCTATGACGCCAAGGACGCACTCTTTTTTTGGTGCAAGATATTTTGCCGCAATGGCTCCTGCTGCCCCGGTCCGCATATCCGTGAGTTTTGTAGCGTTGAGGATCGCCATAGGCCTCCCGGTCGCCAGGTCAAGAATAACCGTCAACGCCATTACCGTCGGAAGGCCTACTTTTGGGTTATCCGGGTGGACGTTGACAATCTTTACACCTGCAATCCCGAGAGAAGGAAGGTACCCGGGCATTGTCCGGAAATCCCCGGCAGGAAGTGTGATGTAGACTTTGGGCGGCATCTGTACCAGTCCCTTTCCATGATCAGCAAATGCAGCTTCGACAACCCGGTTTACATCACTGAGGTTGAGATCCCGGTCCGGTTCAGGGAAATATCGCATACAGGATTGATTCATCTGCTCGGATTTAGCGGTTACGCCCCCTAGCAGATATATCGCCAGAACTCAGTGATATCAGGAATGGGCAGTTCCTATAGAATCTAAAATTGCAGGGGAAAAAAATGGACCTTTAAGGATTCAGGCATATTCCATTTCTTTGAGGGTTTTTTCGGCAAGGTCTTTCATCCGTGCCGAAATACGTGAAGACGAGGTATAATCGACCTCTTTCATTGCATTGGCAATCTCGTTACCCAGCACAAAAATGGCGTATTTATGCTCGAGTTTGCTCTTATGCATCTGGGACGGCGTAATCTTTAATGCACTGTACTGGGAAAACTTCAGGTCCGGATTGATCTCTTCGAAATAGTCCTTGACCTCGTAAAGTATTTTGTGAAGATTAACGAGTTCTTCCTTGTGCACAGTTCCACTCCAAGGTGTAACATAGTGCATACCCTCCATAAATAAATTTGCGCTGTCTCTCCTTTACGAGCTCATTTTCATTAACCTGATATTTAATGGTCTTTTTATAATCCCTTTGAAATCTTTTGCCGCGACATATTCAAGGCCTTTCCAGACCAGGCGGTCAAGCAGTTTCTGGTCTACCGTGCGGTCGACGATAAGACCTGCGGCAGGTTCGTCCAGGGATTCAACCGCTTTTTCAATCTCTTCAGATCGGATCTCCCGGATTACACCCATATCGCCGTTAAGGAATCGGGCGACGCTCTTACCTTTCACGTCCTCCATATGATCGCGGATGGTGACCGGGACTTTAGGCGAAGTTTCTTTTTGTTTCTTCTGTCCCATTCTTCCCGTAACATCATTGCGATTGCCCTCATCAGAACCTGGTACTGTACGGGATTGTCGGACGAGATCTGTGGGGAGTTCGGCGGCATCCTCAAAATACTGGTCCCGGACATATTCGACCGGAACCTTGTTGCGCAGCGTTTTTATGACCTCTTTTTTGGTCATATCCTCTACACTTTTTCCCCGTGGGGAAAATGCGACATAATCAATGTCTGCAACCTGCAGGAGTTCCCGGAGGATCAGTTCGCCACCCCGGTCGCCATCGAAAAAAGCCGTAGTGGTTTTTCTCTCAGTGAGATCGACGATTGATTTGGGGATGTTTGTTCCTTCCACGGCCACGGCATTCTTGATGCCATACCGGAGAAGATTGATTACATCAGCCCTTCCTTCAACAATGATGATTGCATCTGATTCAAGGACATTTGGGCCCGCCGGGAGTTTCTCGTCGCCAATCGTCCCGATCTTTTCAATTCTTATCGTCTGGCGGACATCGTCAAGCAGTTCATCGCTGTCAATGGTACCCTCATCAAATCGCTCGATGAGGATCTCCTTGGCCCGTTCGACAATTTTCTTCCGTTTGCTGACCCGGATATCTTCGATCGTGTTTACTGACACGTGTGCGACGCAGGGGCCTATCCGGTCAATGGTCTCAAGTGATGCAGCAAGAACCGCTGTCTCTGCCCGGTCAAGGGAGGTAGCTATCAGGATCTCTCCGGTAGTCTCCCCCTTCTTGCTCGCTATCTGGACGTCGATTCTTCCGACACGTCCGGTCCTCTGGAGATCCCTCAGGTCCAGGTCTTCGCCGAGTAACCCTTCAGTCTGCCCGAAAATGGCACCGACTACGTCAGGTTTCTCGACCACCCCCTCTGCGCTGAGGCTGATGTGAATAAGGTACTTGGTAGTATCCGGTGAATACACGTAAATGCACCCCCATGTATCATGCGATAGGTTGAAAGCCTGATCATAGGTATAACATATATATATTACGGGAAATTACTTAAAGTGTAGGTTCGCGGATTCGTTTTTTTATCCCTGTGAAGTACCCGCATCTCCTTCTGGCATTTATTTTATAAGTGTCTTTGATCCTTTTCTTTCCCGTTTTCAACGAGTATCCGGTTAATTTCGACTTTTGAGACACCAACAATTCTTATTTTCTTCTGGGATGAAGTAAGCCCGGAGACAATAGAAACCGCAGAAACCGGCACTCCGGTTGTAGAGCTGATAAGACCGATGACTGCTTTATTTGCTTTTCCGTTAACGGCAGGAGCTGTGACGCGACAACCAATGGTATTTCGCCACGCGTTAAATCCTGCAGGAAAGAGATCGCTCTTTGCACCAGCCGAGACTTCAATATGCAGAAGTGTATTGCCACTGTCTTCGGAAATTGCATCAGCAATCGTGGACATAAAGATCCTTTTTTAAAGGAAGTGTCGCCCGGCTTAAACACACATGGATCATCAGTGGCTGCTACCGTTCTTCACCTGTGTATAAAACCCTCAGCCGGGCGATGCCTGTCGCGCACCCGGGTTGTCCCATGGATCATTTCCAGGCGCTTGCCATTCGATCACCCGGGGACCTATGGGTGCGCTGTATCGGCACCCTTTCTCATCTGTTGCTTGAGGTCTTTAGGGTTTGTGTCGCGGCTCTCAGATAGTCGATCTATTGACCCGGAGATGTTTATAATGGGGGTATGTAGCCTTTACCAGCAAACCATGTGGGATTTGAAGGGGAAAAATCCCCATCGCGGTATACTACAGCACCGCTAAGGATCACCGTTGTGGGAAATACCGCGCGAAACCCTTCAAATGGTGTCCACCCGCACCTGCTATGAAGCAGTTCCGGTTCTATTGTCGCTGCAGCGTTGGGATAAAGGGCAAAATCAGCCCGATCACCCGGAGCAAATCCTGATGGCGGGATACCCAGGAGGGTTGCTGGTGCCGTTGCCGTTTTATGGATCAGGTCGGGAAGGGTGATCTTCCGGTCGAGCACTTTAGCCATCAGGAGTGGTACCATGGTTTCAACGCCCGGAACCCCGGAAGGTGCGTCAGGAAACGGCAGTCCTTTTTCAGCCGTTGTATGAGGTGCGTGATCTGAAGCGATGACATCGATCCGGTCCCACACCGTCCAGATTTTCTCCCGCTCTTTTTCACTTCTGACAGGAGGATTTACCTTAAA
>Ga0181529_10000737_pt1 | contig 46557 bp, 32 predicted proteins | sample PEATcosm2014_Bin_36_FD_119763 | JGI IMG/M metagenome (GOLD analysis project Ga0181529, IMG submission 119763) | Peatland microbial communities from MTU Mesocosm Facility, Houghton, MI, USA - PEATcosm2014_Bin10_30_metaG | ecosystem: Environmental > Terrestrial > Soil > Wetlands > Peat | place...
ACTGCCGTATCTGCCGGTCATTCGTATGAGTGACGGCGCCCTGCGCTACAGGGCGAGTGGGATCGAGGAGTTCCTGAAGGAGCGGGAGAGGGCTGCCAATTTACGTCGGAAACGCCGTTAAAATAAGGATGGCCCGCTTATTCCCCCACACAGAATTTGAGGAATAAATGGGAACTTGGTACCAGAAAGGTTGGGTCTCGCTTCGAGGGAAGAAGTGGTACGGGTACTTCCGCCGTACCGTCCTCGATCCGGAGACCAATCGACCGAAGACGGTCTCTTCACCGGTAGCTCTTGGCCTGAAATCTGAGATGACCAAATCTCAGGCCCGGGAGAAATTGGCGCAGGAGATCACCCGACTGAGTGGGCAAATCACCGAAGACGGCTCCGTGAAAAACGGCACTGTTACCTTAGGATGGTTTGCACGAAACCGCTACTTGCCACTGAAGGAGGCGGACTGGAGAGAAGAGACTGCCAAGGTGAAGAAGCTGATCATCACGGCAGATCTGATCGCCCCGTTCGAGGACGTACGGCTCGAAAAGTTCGACAAGTACACCCTGCAGAATCACCTCAATCAGCTGGCCAAAACCCATTCCAAGGATCGAGTGTTGCAGATTCGCTCTTACATGCGGGCTCTCTTTGCTGAGGCGGTCGATCAGAACTACCTCCCGAAAGACCCTGCACGTTTGGTGAAGGTGCCGGCAAACCTGCGTGAGGTCGATAAAACCGTCCTCACTTGGGACCAGCTTCGCGCCGCACTCGACAGACTTCTCGAAAAGAATCTTCGCGACTGGTTGCTGCTTATGCTCGACATGTCGAACGCTCTTCGACCGGGCGAAGTGGTTGCCTTGCGTTGGCAAAGCCTCCTGGAAGAACCATTGCTCCTTGATATTAAGGAGACGTACTACAAGGGGAAGATTCGTCCGTACGGCAAGACCAAGCGGAGCACCTCACAGGTGCCGATCTGTGAGGATCTGGTCAAGAAGTTGGGTGAATGGCGCGAACACTTGAAGACGAAGCGTAAGGATGTATCGCCAGCTGCGTTTATCTTTCGGGGGCGGTTCGGAGGCCCACTGGATCCGAGCAACTTCCGCAAGCGGGTGCTGCACAAGCTGGCCGAGGAACTGGAATTGCCGAAGTTGACATTCCAGGTCATCCGGCGCACGATCGCGACCTTGGCTCAGAAACTGGGATCAAGCAAGGACGTGCAGGGCTTCATGCGGCATGAGACGACGGACACCACGGAGAACGTTTATATGCAGGTTCTCCTTCCGGGAGTACGTACGACGCTCGACGCAATCCATGCGGAGTTGTCGAAGAAGACGGGGGCGTCACCTGCACCAGAGCCACCGATGACACCACGCGCGGGAACGGCAACGAACAGCTCGTCCAGGAACGATGTTCTCGGGATGCCTACGACGATTCCAGAGAACACTACCATTCAGGTTTCGGCAGTGCCTGCGAAGCCAGCTCGTGGTGTGGTTTTGGAATTTGCGACAAAGATGCGACAAAGTCGCGGAACGGAGGTGGCGCTAAATGCTTGAAAAGATTTGGTGGACCTGGTCGGGATCGAACCGACGACCTCTTCCATGCCATGGAGCAGTTCAAACCGCAAAGTACAGACGGTACGGTACTTACGAACCGGCATAACCGGCAAAAACGGCCCACTGGGCGCTATTTGCGGGCAAAATGCGGGCAAAACATAAACCAAGTGGCCAACGGGCTGATCGTGTGGAATCAGCCCAGCATCAGGCTCCAAGAACCTGGGGTAGTCGGGACAACTCCTCGTCCGTGCTGTCATTGGGAACAGAGCAACCGGGCGTCAGGATGAACCTGCTACCGGCAGCGTTGCTGGCGCTCCGCCACTGCTCGCGAATCTGCGCTGGAGAAAGATCCTTGTACTTGACCTCATCGATCCCGGTGGCGATGGTCTGCGAAAACTTGCTCCGCACCGTGCTCACCTGCACGCCACTGGTCTGTACGGACCAGTTGACGACCGGTGCCTTGAAGCCGACGAATTGATCGACATACTCGTTCTCCCAGTGCAGATGAAGGAAGCTCAGTTTTGCGCTGGAGGTTGCCTCGAAGAAACGCCTATCAAATGGTGCGCTGAATCGGGAGTAATCCGCCGGCGAAAGCTCTTCGCGCTTGGCGTTGGCAATTGAGAACAGAATTCCAGACGCGCCTGTGGCGAAGGCCCGCTTGGCATGGTTGATATGCGATTGCGTGATCACGTCGAGCGCGTCGAGCAGCCGCTGCGGGTTCTCTTGCTGCAAGTGGAGAACCTCCTCTTTCGATGACAACTTGACCGCGACCTGCCACGGATTGAAGGCAGTCTCAAGAATGTATGCGTCGCCGTTCAAGCCGGTATTAATCAACTCTAGGGCGCGAATCTGGTCGGGGAAAGGGTTATCGAGAACCTTCAGTTCATACCAGTTGCCCGCGGGCTTCGGGTACGGAAAGTCGCTCATCACCTTCACAATATCCGTCCTGTATTTCCAGTGATAATCGAGTGTTGCCTTGGCGTGGACTTCGGAAGTTTGCGGGCCGAAGTGATGCCAATGTGTGAAGGGAGGACGGTCCACATCGCGCCCCGCGAGCGCGCGATCGACGCGCTCCTTGCGGGAGAGCGGTTTCCGTCCCACCACCTGTCCGAGTATCGGCTGTGCGGCGGCAACACCCGCAGCAACCGCTGCAGAAATAAGAAACTTTCTACGATTCATCATGAACTGCTCCGTAAAGCGGATAGGAACGGATGGATGGAGTCCATGCGCAGAAGAATTGCTTCTGTTCAGCCAAGATTTGATTGTCTGGTGCAATCGCGCCTGCGCAGGTATGAGTCATATCGTCGCTGATAGTGTCAGCGACAACAGAGGGTGCGACAGGCATGGAAAAGGCTTGAAATCAAAGTTACTTCTCGCTGAGAACGAATTTCACCGAACTTGATGGTTCGTAGGTAGCAGCATCGCACGGAACGGAGTTGACGTCAACTCTATTTTGCGAAGGCCTCTTCTTTGAAAGACATAGGCGATGAGCCGAACTCGTCATATCTCCTGCAGTTATCAGTTGCTACAAACCTCTGCACAAGGTACGTTTAGGCCGCGAGCGAGATTTGTTGATTGCTGTCCGTACAGCCTGAATTGACAATTCTGATCTCGCGCACATTGCGGATGGCATTTCGAAGCCTTGGACAAGATCGGTGTAAACGACAGCTACGTCATTCGCGGCAAGAATTCACTCTCGCTGAGCCAATACATTCAACAGCAACTTGACACAGAATACAAGGAGTGATAATAACTCAAGTATGAGTCCGATTCGGCGAACACATGGAGCACTGCCTTTCCTATTAGATGCTGCCGAGAACCTATGTTGTTCCTTCCTGCTGTAAATCCCTAACATCAACAGCCGTTGTCCTCCATGTAGAGGGCGTCTGATCGCTATCGATCTCTGTGATCCCGCGCCTCGCGAAGAGAGGCGGCTGCGACAACTTTTCAGTTTGCCCGTGCACATCCGCATCGAATCCTCGACGTTTCCGTCATAGCCAACTCGGCTTCGGAGAGAGTCAAGGTTCCCGGAAGCCAGCGTGCAACCATATACCTCGGACTCATGCCTCGGAGATTCTTATGCGCATTCCTAACCGCTACAACGGCCTGAACATATCAAGCCGGAAATTCTTGCGTGCCGGCACTCTCACCACCGCGGCGACTCCCGCGCGCTCCTCCTGGAGCCTGGCTGCCACGAATGCGGGCGCTCGAAATGAACATGCGAGTCAATGCGAGTCTGAGCAGAACCAGGGCTTCCTGGAGTCTGCGAGAGGAATGGCTCAGCGGATCGAAAGTGCAGCACAGAAGCTGGATCAGCGGGGAGTCTACTGGTTCCCTCAACCTAACCACGCGGAAAAGGCAGAGACTGAGTCAGCACCAATCACAATCAACAGTGCCAGCGCTGCAACGGTTCTCTTCTTGATTCAATTAGCGAACGCCACTGGAGAGGAGCGCTACCTGAAGACTGCGTCGTTGGGAGCGAATTACCTGGTTTCTACTTGGGAGGAACTTGTCGACAGACCGGTCAAGAGCTTGTTCTCCGACCGGAGCCCGAATCTGTCACTTTATGGCGGACTGGCCGGTGTGGCCTTTGTCCTGAACGAAACAGGAAAGGCTACGGGCAATGAGACGTACTGTGAAGCAGCAAGGACGGCCACCGACTGCATTGTGCGTGCCGCGAAAGCCGCCGGCTCGGGTCTCGCGTGGTCGGATGCTCCAGGAATAGCAGGGGACGGTGGCATCGTGCTCTACTTGCTCTACGCAGCCCGCGAATTTGAAAGCACTCTGTATCGCATCACGGCTGAGCGCGCTGGCGATCATATCCTCGAACTTGCCACCAACGAGCGTCACGGCGGCTTTAGTTGGCGCGGTTTTCCCGCCTTTCCAGGGTTGTCCAAAGATGCATATTTGCCGGCCTTCGAGGACGGTACTGCGGGCATAGTTTACGTTTTTGCGCGCCTCTACAGTGAGACAAATAAGGCCAGGTTTGTCTTTGCCGCCAACCAAGGAGCAACGCACCTGCAAAACGTCGCTACAGTTGGCAGCAAAGCGGAACTGATTTCGCATCCACTTTCCGACCTGCCGAAGTTGCATTATGCAGGCTTCTGCCATGGGCCCGCCGGGACGGCACGCGCCTTTTTCGAGTTATATAAAATAACTCGCGAACCCGAGTACCACATTTGGGCCGAACGGCTTGCACAGAAGGTGCTGCATAGCGACATCCGGGGAGAACTGACGCCAGGCTATTGGACTGTCGTTTGCCAATGCTGCGGTTCGGCTGCCGTCGTTGATCTCCTCGTGGAAATGTGGGCGTTCACCGAGCGTTCGGACTACCTTATCTCCGCGAAGCGCGCCGCACGCAAACTCATGAATCATGAGACAAACTCAGACGGCAAGAGAAAACGCAACGCGAAGGCGTGGCCACGCGTAACCCCACAGGAGGCAAATACCGAGACCGATGACTTCGTGGGAGCGTCTGGTGTGGGATCCGCGCTGCTGCGTATACATCTCGCCGAACAGGGGAAATACAGCGCCATACCCTTTCCCGACAATCGGTTCGCCAACGCTCGATAGGTAAAATTAAGTTCAATGGAAAGAGCGCGCCCTGACCAGGAATTCGAACGGTTGGTTGGGGATGTGTTGTCTGCTATGCGAGGGGTGATGACAAATGAATCTTTTCTGCCGAAGTCGACCGTGAAAGAATATGGCATCGAGTCCGGGAGGCAAAGTGCAACCGTCCGTCCAAACATCCTCATCCAACGAGAGTCTGAAGCGCGGAGTGATCCGGGAGGCCCGGCGCCTGGGCGCCTCGCTGGTCGGTTTCGCGCCCGTTTCGCGTTGGGCAGAATACGATGAGGTGGCGGCCGACTACCGGCCGGTTGCGATCTGGAAGCACGCGCAATCGGTGATCGTGCTTGGGGTTCCCATGCTGCTGCCGATCGTCGAGAGCACTCCGTCCATCAATTATCAGGAGATGTACATAACGGGTAATATACTGCTGGATCAGATGGCGTATCGCCTCTCCGTCTACCTGAACGAGCGTGGACATGCCTCCATCCCGCTGCCTCGGGACGGCTACGGAAATCTCGAAATCCTTTTGAAGCGAATGCCGGCCTGTTTCAGTCACGTTTATGCCGCGAAATACGCGGGGCTTGGCACTATCGGCTTCAGTCACAATCTAATCAATCCACAGTATGGGCCGCGGGTCCGCTATGTGTCGCTGTTCACGGAAGCGCGGTTCACGGGCGGACTCGTCATTGAGAAGGATCTCTGCAAGGGTTGCGAGCTTTGTGGAAGACTCTGCCCCACACACGCGCTTGTGGCGCACCCTGGACGGATCGCTGCGGATTTCAACGCTATTGCCTGCACGGTCTACCATCAAAAACTGGTTGTCGAAAGTCGATTTCCCTGTGGCGTATGTGTGAAAGCCTGCCCTATTGGAGAGGACCGCAAACTGTACAAGCGCATCGGCGGAGCGGACTATCTTCGCGAGCAGAAGGCGCTCGCGGCCAATTCCAGCGATCCGGAATACATGCATCTGGTGCATCTCCGCACGCATGGTTCAGATGGAGATCAATGAGGCAGCCGCGGCCTCGACCATCCGTACACCCAAGTCCCAGCAAGCGCGCTCAGAACCGCCGCTACCATTACTGACACTCCGTTCCCGATCAGCGCGAACAGCGGTCCGGGACAGGCGCCGGTCAGAGCCCAACCCAGCCCGAAGATCGTGCCGCCCACCGCGTACCGGACTCCGCTCCCCAATTCCTTGCTGGGAATCGCAATGATCTCGCCGGAGATGGCTTTCAGCTTGACCCTCTTGATTAGTGCGACAGTTGCCGCCGCCGTCGCAATTGCCGAACCGATGATGCCGTACATGCGAAACGACTGAAAGCGGAACATCTCCTGAATGCGGAACCATGAGACGACCTCAGACAGGGTCAGAACCACGCCGAAAGCGATCCCAAGTAGCAGATAGGCCAGCAAAAACGCCGTCCGGCTTACATTCTGCTCGGAGCCGCCAGCGCCACAACCCTCAATTTCAGGAAGAGATGCAGTAGTCATACGCCCCCCAACAAGAACGGCAGGATGAAGTAGGTAGCGGCCAAGCCCCCAGCAAAGAAGCCGAAGACCGCAATCAGCGATGGTAACTCGAAGTTGGCTAAGCCGCTGATGGCATGACCCGAGGTACAACCACCTGCATAGGCCGTCCCGAAACCCACTAGAAAGCCGCCAACTACTACTGAAACAAAACCGCGGATCGTCAGCAGCGCGCTCCAATTGAACAACTCATGTGGCGCCACTCCGGAAAAGTCGTGAATCCCCAGCCGGCTCAGAGCGATCCTGGTCTCCTCAGAGATAGCGATGTTATGCACCGCTCCGCTATGAGACGCAAGGAATCCTCCAATCAGGACTCCCCCCAGGAAGACGAGGTTCCACAGCCCTGCCTTCTTCCAGTCATAGCGGAAGAACTCCACTCTGGTGGGAACGATCGCAGAACATAGATGCCGCAAGTTGCTTGAGATTCCAAATACCTTGTTGCCGGTAATCAACAACGCCGGAACAAAGAGTCCGATCAGCGGCCCAGCTACATACCATGGCCACTCTTCCGAGAACCAGGCTGTCATTCAGGTTCACCTCATTTCTACGCGCACTATTTCTTTTTCCATCCAAAAGCCACCAGAAACGAATTCTGATACATGCTCAGATTTGCGTTTCCGCCACCATAGGCTGCTGGAATGGAATTCACCCCATTCACCGTGTTATTGAAGGCGTGAATATAAGCAAAACTGATTTCTTTCCCACCCTCCAACGATACGGTTGCTCCCACGTGCAGATGATCCTTGGTGACGGCCGGCGCCAGAATGTTGAAGAATGTCTGCGAACTGTCGAAAGGGACGCCGCCGTGGTTATATCCTGCACGCACCGTCAACGACTGAGATACGTCGTAGTCAACCCCCGCTTTAGCCACGTTGATGTCATGCCATCCAAAGCCTGGTCCATTATCAGACCCCAGCGGCGAAGTGCTCGCCAAGGTGTTGGCAATCGACTTCACCTGCCCATAGAGGATGCGCTCCTCGTCGTAGAGCAACGTCGCTTTCGAGCCAAGCTTTACCGCCGCGCCGCCGGCAAAGTTGGCTGGAACGTCGAATCCTCCGTGCTCGGCAAAGAGTCCGGTGTAGCGGTTGAATTTGCTCAGATAAGTTCTGCTCTGGTATGTCGCACCTACACTCACCGCTTTGTTCAACTCGCCCAGCCAGCCCACGCGAACGCCACCGCCGGCTGCATAGGAGTGCCCGGTGTTAGTCAAATGCGCCGGGTTGCTCGATAGTGAAACGAAGTTCTGTAAACCCTCGGCCGAGAATCGCTGGATGGCGATATTGGCGGCAATTCCGAACGAGTTATGTGCTCCCGCCTTGTACGCCAGTGTGGGAGAGATAAACATCTGTTCAATATCAACCCCGCCCCTGGTGGTGCCAAACAGTCCAATCGGCTTCGTATAGGAAGTATCTAATCCGCCATTGCCATAGATCGCTACGCCCAGCGCCAGGTTGGGCCGGTACTGAAGACTGTAACCCAGTTCAGGCAACTCGAAGTTCTTTACCCGGTTGGCGTCGTAAGGTGGAACTTGGCCCAGAAACCCATTGTTTGTGATAGTGGCCGAGCGATTCGGCCGAAACACTGTCAACCCAACATCAAAACGATTACCAACCAGGGTGAGCCCTGCCGGGTTGGTCGCGCCCGCAAGGCTGTCTCCGGGCGCGGCCACGCCGGCTCCGCCTTGACCTTGTTGCCTAGTCCCATATCCAGTAAGAAAATACCCGTCGGTCGCAAATGCAGAATTCACAATCAGTAGCGACGCAATCACAATAGGCAGTGCTCTGCGCACAGTCTGGTTCATATCAGGCTCCTCCGTCTGTCCTGGTTAAGCTGCACTTACGTGCGAGGTGAAGGGAAGTCGCCGGGGTCGTCCGTGCTCAAGTGGGCCATAAATATGAAACCCACCTGCCAGATCAACATCCGGCGGTGGGCTAAGAAACTTCTTTAGCTGAAACTAGGTCAATTCGCGATCTTGCCTAGCCTCCACCTGCCAGAGGACACACTGCCTGCGTACAGACTCTACAACACAGCGTGAAATCCACGGCCCTCTGGAGGTGCATCGACATGGGCAAATCTTAATGGACGATCCCTGCCGTGTCAAGATACGGTGCCACTCAAAGACGTCTGCGCCTGCGATTCGCACTACCCGTTATTTTGCATAAAGGCCGACCGCTGTGTCGTGAAGATAGGCCTTGGCAAAAGTGAGTGCCTTCTCTTCCGACACCTCATGCTGCACGATCATCTTCGCCAGGGCAGCGGCAAGAGCGGTGCGCGCGGAACGGACGGCGATCCAATAGCTCTCTTCCGCGCCTACGGCATCGTTAAATGGAAATGCATCGGAGCCGAAGACAACCTTATCGGGATAGAGCGAGAGCCAGCGCCGGAGCACCTGGCTGAATTCCTCCGGGTAGAGATAAAGCTCCATCAACGACGTGTCCAGATAGACGTTCTTTCGCGCGGCGAGCCAGATTGCCTGATCTTGAAATGGATAACCCCCGTGCAGCAGCACAAAGGTTGTGCTCTCATAACGCGGGTCACGAAGGACGTTCTCAAGATTCATGACATTTCCGCCAGTTACGTTGAAATAGTCGCCGATGCCCACCGCGGTGTGGATATGCACTGGCAAATGCAGTCGTCCGGCTTCGTGAACCAGATACCGAAACAGATAATCTTGAAAGACGATGTACTCTCGATCGCCTGGAACGCCGCCAGAGCGGTACTTCTCGTATACATCTGCTGCCGCTTGCTTGCTAGGGTCCGCGAACAGAAGCGGCCGGAAGTAGGCGATCTCGAATTTGATCGCTACACCGCCATGCCGCTGATTGTCTTCAAGCAGTTTCGTAACAAAAGCAAGATAGGCGTCGAAGCTGGCGGGGGGATGGTCAAGTCCTTCCTGTTCAAATTCATTGTGAAGCTTCTTCTCCTGAAGCGGAACGTAAACAGCTTCATCGCCGTTGCGCGCGACAATGTTCCGGTTGTCAAAGGGAAACAGCAGCGAATCGACAAAGAAAACCCATCGAAAGCGCTTCGGCGAAAGATAAGGTGCTAGACTTACCCGATTCGCCAGCGCCTGCTCGATCTTCAAGTGATCGAGGATTTGAGTGAAATACTCGTCGCCTGCCTTCGAGCGCCGTAACTCAGCCTTCTTGTTCGCCAGCCAATGGAGATGATCCGGCGTCGCGTCGTCGAAAGGATATCCGAAGAGGTCTTTGGAGGCCGCAATCAGTTCTGGATTATCCCGGCGCAGCCGCAGCGTGGCATTTCCCGGTGGTGCCGCCATGGCATCCACGTCAGGATCGTCAGCATATCCGGGATGGCTGTGATTGTCAAAGATTGGAATTGCATTGATCTTCTTCAGAACACGCTCATAGGTCTCCTGCAACTGCTGTTGCGAGACTGGTAGAGCTTCAGGAAGCTGCTGCGCAGGGAGCAGGCCGGAGCCGGATAGACCCAGTACACAGAAGACAAAGAAAGTGTTCCGAAGGATGGATTGCATCTAGCGTCCGGTCTCCTCTGGGATTGGTGTGATGGGAACCTCGAGCGCAGCGACAAAGCGAGGAAAAAACTCAAAGGCTGCAGCCACTGCGGTAAGTTCGATGACTTCCTCCTCGCTGTAGTGGAGTTGGATGGCCCCCCACGCGGCGTCGTCAATGCCATGTGCCGAGGCGTGCAGCAGGTCTGCGTAACGAAATCCGGCCTTCTCCTTTTCGGTAAAGGGACCGCTTTCGTAACTATCCACAGCGCCAATCTGCTCCGGCGAAGCTCCGCGCAGCTTTGCCAGATAACTGTGAGACGAGACGCAATACTCACAGGTATTCAGTGACGCAACGCGGATAGAGATCAGTTCCTTGTACCAGGCCACAAGGTGGCCATTGCCCATCAAGGGTCCTAATAGCGCCGCAAATCCCTGCGCCAGTGCAGGTACCCGTGCTACAGTCTTGAACATATTAGGCACGAGGCCGCGATCAGCGAGTAGTTTGTCATAGAGCGCGCCTACCTCTTTCGTTACCTCGTCGCGCTCCAACATGGAGATTCTTCCTTGATTGTCGTGACAGCTCATCAGAATGAGATCCTTCCTGCAAATTGGATCAGCCGAGGTGATCCTTGAGTGCCTGTAATCTGTCCGAAGTTACTGGGGCTCTCGACGTCAACGAACGAAGGGCTTGAAAACACCGGATGATTCCAGAGGTTAAAGAAATCGGTACTAAACTCGAAGCGCTGTTGCTCGCGGATCGCGAAGCTTTTTCGCAGAGTAAAGTCCCAGTTTTGTTGGAATGGCCCGCGATAAGTATTTCTGCCGAGGTTGCCAAAGCCTGTCGAACCATCTGGCCCGACGGATGGAGCGAATGTAAAATTGGCGCTGTTCAGATAACCATTCAAACGGTTGTGAAGGCTTCCGTGAGTCACTCCTTGACTGACTGTTCCTACCAGTTCCGGCGTAGTTGGAGTTCCGGTTCCACCAAGTCCGAATGCCACGCCGGCTCCTGAGTCGAGCACCGTTATTGGAGTTCCTGACTGGAAGGTGGTGATTCCGCTTGCAACCCATCCGGCTCCGGCTGCTTTAAGCAGTCCATGTGCCGAGCGCAGAAGCGGAAGTTCATATACATATTCCAGAGTCAGCCTCTGTGCGCGATCGAAGTCGGAGAGGCCATAGGAGTCCTTGAGGCTGGTTTGATCGTTGACCGCTGTGTTGAAAGCAGTGTTGCCGGTAGAAGTTTCGTCGATGGTCTTCGACCATGTATAGGCGGCTTCAACCTGGAGTCCATTTGTATAGCGATGGGTAAGCGTGGATTGGAGTGCGTGGTAGTTGGAATTGGCATCGTCGGCGAAGAGTTGATAACCGCCCACACCAAGTCCCACGGCCCGGCTGCGGGCATTCACGTTAGCGGCAGTATTCTGCGTGATGGTGTAAGTGGTTCCGCCGGCTCCAGTCACGGTGATCGGGTTTTGGCGAACATCGTAGGCCTGAATCGCATCGCGAGTTTCGCGCAGATGCGTGCCTTTGGTTCCGATGTAACCTAGCTCGAGCAGCCAGCCACGCCGCAGGTTTTGCTGGATGGTCAGATTCCACTGCTGGGTGCTGGGCGAGACAAAGTGGCGCGGAACTTCAAGGGAAAGAAAATTGATGCTGTTGTTATTGAAGTCTGGCGCTTGAGTCGTGTCGTTGTTCGGGAAGTCTGTAATCTGCGAAAGTACCGGGATGTAATTCGGATCGAGGACTCCGCCGACGGGAAGCTGCCCGCCACCGCTTGCGAAGAGATTGCTCATGGAATCGAGATTCCCGCCGGGGAAGGTCATGGGCAGGATAGGCGGAACATAAGAGAGCTGATCGACATTACCCACGTCTTCGCGCACATAGTAGATTCCGTAGCCGCCCCGGATCGATGTCAGGTTGTGGCCGCTAAGGTCGTAGGCAAAGCCAAAGCGCGGACCCCAGTCGCTGACATAGTTATTGTCGAGCGTGGTGGAACTGGTGGTACCAATCAATCCAGGCACCTTGTAGCGATTGATTCCCCGAGGATAAACGTAAGGTTCTTTGCCCGCTCTGGCCAGATCGGCGTGGGTGTTGCCAATGTGATAGAGCTGGTCGTAATAGGCTCCAACCAACTCCCAGCGGAGGCCGAAGTTGAGGGTGAGAGCATGCGTGAGCTTGAGGTCGTCCTGGGCAAACAGCGCGTCATCCTGGGCGCGGTATTGATGGTTGTAGACTCCACTGCCTCCGTAGGAAAAGGCTGGATCGCCGAGCAGAAAGCTCTGAAAGTCAGTGCAGCCCAAGCTTCCGCAGGGCGCGGGATCGGATGGACTGAAGAAGAGCTGGCCGTTGAACTCCTGCGGAAATGACTTGTCCAGATTGATTCCATCGTATTCTCCGCCAAAGCGGATCAGCTGCCGGCCGCGACTGAAGCTGCCAGTATCGGATGCAACGAGATTGTTCTGTAGCTGGTCCTGGTTGGCGCCAGGAGTAGGTCCAATGTTGATGCCGAGACTATTGAACGTGAACTTGTAGGAAAGGTCGTCCATGTTCGAGTTCGGCCGGTCGATTCCCAAGTCGCTCGCCGTAACGATCGGACTATTGATCGAGTCGTTATGAATCCGAATATAGCCGAAACGAGCCTCGTTGACCCATGCAGGCGAGAAGACGTGTGTCTCGCGGAAGATCAGCAAGCGATCATGCACAGGCAAATCGAGCGGAAAGTTGAGGTCTGTGCGAGCGATGCTGCCGCCTAGCGTTGCCGTCAGGCCTCCGCCGCCAAAAGGCAGTTGCGACTCAAAGTTGGTGAAGAAGTAACGGACAGAGAAAGTATCGGCGCCATTGCGAATCGACTTATCCAAGGATGCTGTCACCTGGTCGTCCTGATAAGCGCCGGGGCGGCTATAGGCGAAGTTGCCGGTGTTCACCACAGGCGAGCCATTCACCACAGATGTTCCCGCCATCCCAGCGATAGTTGGGATCAATTGGCTGCTACCGAACTGTTTGCTGGCGAAGTCGAGGAGCTTTAGGGCAACCGGATCGATCAACGAAGCCGTCACGCCAGGGTAATCCGCAGCAGGAAAGAAGGTATCCACCAGCGATTGCGCTGAGCGGTCGGCAGGAAGCACCGGGATCGAAGACTGAATGATCGTGCCATTTGAAAGACCGCTGGTCTGGCGGGTTCCCTGGTAGTTCAGATAGAAGAAGCCAAGTTTCCCCTTGGGAGAAACCGGACCGCCAATTCCGCCGCCGAAGATATTCTGCTTCACCTCAGGCCTGGGCTGGTTCTCGGACTTGAGAAACCACTCGTTAGCGTCAAGCGCGGTATTCCGCAGGAACTCGAACGCGGAGCCGTGGAACTGGAGCGTTCCTGTTTTGAGAATGGCGTTGATGTTACCTCCGCCATTGCGCCCCTGCGTGGCATCGTAGAGGCTGGTCTGCACGCGGAATTCGCCGATGGCGTCGGGACTAGGCAGCGGCGTGTTGGTTAGCTCGGCCACGTTGTAATCGGTGGCCGTGATGCCGTCGATGAGGTAGTTGTTGTTATCCTCGCGCTGGCCGTTCACCTCGATACGCACATCGCCGCGTCCCAGCGAAGCATTCTGATTAAGAGATGCCGCTGTACCTGTCGACAAGGTGAGCAGTTGCTGGAAGTTCCGCGTTGCAAGCGGAAGATTCTCAATAGTGCCGGAACCGATTGCCTCGCCGGTAGAAGCATCCGAGGTGTTCACGGCGGCCACTTGCGCATCCACGCTCACTTCGGTGGCCACTGCTCCCGGTTTAAGGGCCAGCGACAGGCGTGTGGTTTCGGTCACACGCACTTCGATGCCTTCCGCGACCTCGGGTGCGAATCCGGCGGCTTTTACCTCGACACGATAACTCCCAGGCGGCAGCAAAGCCGCGGCAAAGGAGCCTTCGCTGTTGGTGCGCACGACTCGCGCAATGCCTCCACCTGCTCCGGTAAGTGTGACCTCGGCTCCGGCAATCAGCGCGCCGGATGAATCGCGAATGTCGCCTTGAACGGCGCCGCTGGCGCCACCCTGCGCAAATCCCTTCACGCTGAATATCAGTAGAAGTAGTGCAATAAAGGCGAATGCGCGACGAAGAAAGAACCCTGGATGGGCGCTCACAAAGCCTCCTATTGGATTGTGTTTGATGAATGGAGATTTGGGGGACCGTCAGAGATTACAGACAGGGACTACCGACAGTTGTTTGCCGGGCGGCAACAACAGCAACAGCGCATACTAACTGAACGTAAGGTCGGTGTTCCAGACATGATGGTAGGACAATTATCGAAGGTCCAACCTTGGAATGTCAACGATCTTTTCAATCCGCAAATTCGCCGAAGTTGCGTCCTGATCAGAATCGTCAGTGGCCACGTTCGAACACTGAAAGCAAACTGGGCGCCTCGAACCGAGCGTGGAGAATCGTGTACTGTGGGCTCTTGCCCCCCCTCATCTGAGCAGTCTATAATCCAAAAAACTGGTAAATATGCAATCCTTCGCTCGTTATTGTCGTTTATCCCGCTGTTGTCGCGGCTAGTAAAGCGCGCGCCTTCTATTCCCAATTAAGACTCATCCCTTCGTGGTGCGTCATTACCCGCAGCACAGTGATTGCATCCATAAGCCGAGATCTCTCAGGAAAGCCTTTCAGCATACCGCAACAAATTGTGCGTGGACACCCGAATGGTACAGGAAAGAGCATTTATTGAAGTGCCGCGACCGGAGCTACAACCGGAAAAGCTCTCGCAGTGGGAGACGTTTGGCCAATCGCTGGCGAGCGTTGCTCCGACTGCGACACCTGCGATGGTTATCCCACTGGTTCTGGCCGCTTGCGGGAAAACGTCGTGGCTCGCTTATCTGCTGGCAACCGTCGGCGTTGCGTGTATTACCTTTCAGATCAACCTTTTCGCCAGGAATACATCTTCTCCGGGATCGCTCTACTCCTTTGTTCATGGAACGCTGGGGAAGTGGCCGAGTCTGATTACAGGATGGGCGCTGCTTATCGCGTATGCCGGCACCGCTGCAGCGGTCACTGGTGGCGTAACGAGCTATGCGTACTCGCTCTTCGTGCCCAACGCGCAGCCACCTCTGGTGATTGCGGCAATCATCACCGCATTTGCAATTGGCATCTCTGCTGCTCTGGCATATCGCGACGTTCAGATCTCCGCCCGTTTGATGTTGTGGATTGAGGCTTCGTCCGTTCTTTTGATCCTGGTGTTGATTCTTTGGCCGGGGCACCCCGGCGCACTGCGCTTGGACTGGAGTCAACTCTTGCTCCGAGGCGTAAGTCTATCCGGCCTGCGCAATGGACTGGTATTGGCGATCTTCAGTTTTGTCGGTTTTGAAAGTGCTGCCACGCTTGGAGCCGAAGCAACCCTTCCCCAAAAGACAATTCCACGAGCTATTAGGCTGACGGCGTTTGCCTCTGGCCTGTTCTTCATCTTCGCCACGTATGCTGAGAACATCGGCTTTGGCGACCGCGCCTCCACGCTACAGGATGCTGGAGCTCCGCTACAGCTCCTTGCGCAATTGCGCGGGTTACCGTTCCTTTCTCCTGTATTGGCTGTGGGAGCCGGTATGAGCTTTTTTGCATGCGCGCTCGCTTGCATAACGGCTGGTGCGCGCACGTTGTTCACCATGAGCCGCGACGGCTATGTTCCTTCGATCTTTGGAAGAGCGCATGCCTCCAATCACACCCCTCACTCGGCCGTGGTCTTCACCTCTGCCGTGGCGTTGACGACGTCCTTGGCCTCTGTGGGGTTCCACATCGCGCCATTCGATATTTATGGATGGGTTGGTACTGTGGCGACCTACGGGTTCATCTCGGTCTATCTGGCTGTTACCGTCGCCGGACTGGTCTGCAGTTTCCGGGAGCGCGTTCTTACGCCTCTCTCTCTAACTGTTTCCGCGGGAGCATTGCTGGTTCTTGGCCTCGCCGCGTGGAGTTCGATCGATTTAAGCGCGCTGCCCCCATACCGCTGGTTACCTCACGTCTATCTCGCATTGCTTGTTTTCGGGATTCTGTTCTCGTGGGTCACAGATACCGGACGCAAGCGCGACTCAATGGCTGAATGCCATGATGATTGCAGTTGCGCGAAAAACTGATGAGTCCTCTGAGTCATGATCGCACGCAGAATCGTATGACCGTCAAAAACGATGGAAGCATGCTTGCAGAAGGGCTGCTTCACCTTTTCTTAGTCCCATCGCTGCCACTGTGCAAACCAGGTCAAGGTTATGCTGCTGCTTTTTGAAATGCCTGATTGATATCCCACAGCAGATCGTCGAGATCTTCGGTGCCGATAGAGAAGCGAATCTGCTCAGGTTTCACCCCAGCCAGCCTCTGTTCTGCCTCAGTCAACTGTCCATGCGTCACCGTTGCAGGATGCACCACTAGAGACTTTGAATCTCCAACATTGGCAAGAAACGAAAAGATCTTGAGCGCTTCGATGAATTTCTTTGCCTGTGCAAGCCCCCCCTTGATACCAAACGTAAAAATTGCGCCAGGTCCTTTGGGAAGATACTTCTTGGCAAGTTCGTGGTATGGGCTTGTCGACAGTCCGGGATAATTGATCCAATCAACTTGTGGGTGAGAGGCGAGGTGTTCGGCAATCGCTTGAGCCGAGGCAATCTGCCGCTGCAGGCGGAACGATAGCGTCTCTAGTCCCTGCAAAAACAGGAATGCATTGAATGGACTCATACAGGCGCCGAAGTCGCGCAGATAGTGAAGTCGAGCCTTCACAATGAACGCGGTGTTGCCCCATTTTTCCCAATGAACAAACCCGCTGTACGCAGGATCGGGGGTCGTGAAGTCTGGGAACTTCCCGTTGGCCCAGTTGAAGTTTCCGCCGTCCACAAGAATTCCGCCGATACTGGTTCCGTGCCCGCCAATGTATTTGGTTGCAGAGTGAATGGATATGTTCGCGCCGTAATCGAATGGCCGGAAAAGATAGGGCGTGGCGAAGGTGTTATCGACGATCAGCGGGATTCCGTTTTCCTCGGCGATCCGCGCCACAGCCTCAAAATCAATGATGTTGATGTCGGGATTGCCGATTGTCTCAACAAAGAGGGCGCGCGTCTTATCCGTGATGGCGCGACGAAACTTCTCCGTATCGTTGGAATCGACCAGTTTAGTAACGATGCCATGCTTCGGAAACGTGTTCACAAAAAGATTGAAAGTGCCGCCGTAGAGCGTCTTGGCAGAGACGATTTCATCTCCGGCATGGGTAATATTGAGGATTGAATAGGCCGTAGCCGCAGATCCTGACGCGACGGCCAGAGCACCGCTGCCGCCTTCAAGAGCCGCCACACGATTCTCAAGGACCTCGTTGGTCGGGTTGATGATGCGCGAATAGTCATATCCCGCTTCATTCGCCGAGCTGATTCCCTGAGCATGAGCGAAGTCTTTGAAGACGAATGATGTGGTTTGGTAAATGGGAACTGCGCAAGCGCCCGTGGTGGGATCGGGCACCTGTCCAGCATGCAGTTGCTGAGTATCGAAGCCAAGTTTTCTTTCATTCATGTGAGTTTCCAGCCACTCCAAAATCAAAGTTAAGGCTAGGAGAAGTATTTCTCCGGTTGAATGCGGTAGTCGTCGAGCGACGTATCGAGATCGACTTGAAGAGCGCTGTTGAAGATGTTGTTGACAATCATCAATGCTCCGAAGACGGTCAGGTCAACGATCTGTGCGGGCGTAAAGTGCCTAGCCAGACGTGTGTAGAGATTGTCTGAAACGCCGTTGGCATTCTTCGCGAGCTGACGGCCAAAATCCACCACCGCTTGCTCGCGTTCGTCGAGCTTCAGGTTGTAAGGATCCTCGCCCCATTTGACGATCTCGCGATGCATGAATGTGGCGCAGAGCTCGCATGAGTTCTGACGGGAGATTCCATCGCAGAACAGAACGGCGAGGCGTTCACCTAAGAAGGGCTTGACTTGCGCGAACAACTTGTACCACTCCAATACAGCATGCAGCGCGACGGGTGAATGCAGCAGCGTTGCTTTCATGTTGCTGATCGAGTGCTCGCGCGCAGTTTCTTCATACGCCGCTCTTATCTCCGGCGATGCTTCTTCGGGACGAACCAGTGCAATACGTGCCATAACTTCATCTCCTACGGCTGAATTCAGAATCTCTTTGATGGATCGTATGAACCGTCAAAAGCGGCGCCGATCGCTCCGATCACGGCATCGGCAATTCGATTCAAATCACTCTCACTGGTCGTCAGCGGTGGGGCCAAGCAGATCACATCAGTCAGCACGCGTGTGTAAAGCCCGCGTTTCAGCAGCTCCGCGCGCAATCTTCGGTCAAGACCCAAGTCGCAGGGGATACGCGCTTTGGACGAACGATCTGCAACCAATTCAACTCCCGCTAGCAAGCCAAGGCCACGCACCTCGCCCACGTGTGGATGGCCAGCCAGAGCCGACCGCAGCCGGCCAAGCAGACTCTCGCCTTGTTCCGCTGACCGCTCGACCAAATGTTCGTCGCGCAAAATGCGAATGTTCTCGAGAGCCACTGCGCAAGCGACGGGATGCGCCGAGTTTGTGAAACCATGCCACCAGCGACGATTGCGCGGAGCGGAATCGAGGACCGATTTGATGCGTTCGGAGACACCGATGCCGCCGAGTGGGACATAGGCGCTGGTGATTCCTTTGGCAAATTGAACGATGTCAGGCTGTACATCCCAATGTTCCATTCCGAACCAGCGCCCAGTACGACCGAAGCCAGCAATCACATCGTCTGCAATCAGCAGCACCTCATAGCGGTCGCATATCTCACGAATGCGGCGGAAGTAATCGTCCTGCGGCACAAGAATTCCGCCGCCTCCGCCTTGCACGGGCTCAACGATGAAGGCCGCGACAGTCTCCGGTCCTTCGCGCAAGATCGCTTCTTCCAGCAGGTCAGCTGCTGCAACTCCCGGAGTCACATCTTTGCGGTCAGTTTTGAAACGGTAGGGATAGGGCGCCGAAACGTGCAAAAAGCCTGGTTGGCGCGGACCGAAGCCCTCAGAGAATTCCGGTACTCCCGTAGCGCTGGAGGCTCCGATTGTCGAACCATGATAAGAAAGTTCGAGCGCGGCGATCTTGAACTTTTCGGGCCGGCCAAGTGTTCTCCAATAGTAGCGAGCCGTGCGAACCGAACTGTCTGTTGCCTCGCTTCCGCTGCTAGTGAAGTAAAACGCCTGAATCGACGGATACACGATCTCGCGCAATTGCTCCGCAAGGTGAATTGCCTTCAGATGCGTTGCACCCGCATAGGCCGTGGAGAAGGCCAACTGGGAAAGCTGCCGAGTCGCGGCGTTCACTAACTCTTTGCGTCCATGTCCGAGGTGAACGTTCCACATACCGCTGAGACCGTCAATATAGGTCTTCCCTTCAACGTCGGTGATCGACGAGCCCTCTCCCGAAACCCAGATGAAAGGATTGAGATGTTCATCTGGATGATGTTGAGGGTGAATCAGCAGACTGCGGTCAACAGCCACGCGCTCAGCCTTGTCAAACGGCTGTACCGATGAAATGTTTGTCTGGGGTTCCTGAACCCCGCTTGCAACAAGGGTCATACTTCCTCGCAGAAGAGGTTATCTCTAATGAACAACAAGTAATTGTAGGAAGGAGCAGCAGCCTGAAATCAGCGGCTTTCGCGCGTGAGTTATACCATGCGCAGTGAAGACGAATTGGCAGACCTGACAACGGCATAACAACAGCGGCCGAAGTTGGAGAATCCAACTTGGACGGGCCACGCTTTTGGAATATGCACGGAGATCATTGGGTTCGTTGAAACTAGATTAAGGTTCCGAATTGAATTCGTCAAGCGTAGTTTTTCGAGCGGGGGTTGACGTGAATAATGAGACATGCTAAATTGCAACCATGATCTGTTTCCTCTTCATGCTTTTCGGCACCACACTTTGTTGTGCATACTTATGTGCGCACGCTGTTGTGCTGGCTGAAGAGGAAGTGTCTATTCGGACATGATTGCGTAAGAGATTCAGTTTTTGAATCCTGCGTAAGGCCCGCTCACCAGCATTCTGGAGCGGGCCTTTTCATTTGGGCGGTGTGGTCGGACACCGATAAGAAGAAAGCTGTCACCGCATGCTTCCCCGCATGAGATGTGAGATGTTTCTGTTCGACACGCCTCGTGGAGTGGTGTACAGAGAGTGCTGAAAGAAAACGGGGTAGCATGGCGCGCCGAGTAACTTTGGCACGACGACGAAGAGTTATACCCTCCACACTTTCTTCCAGTCACTCAACCTACTCTTTGAGCACTTGCCTCGTGCCAGTAACGGCGAGGCAGAGTGAGTTGCATCAAACCGACGCGTTGTGCGTCTTTACCGCGAGTTGGAGTGTGTCAATGAGCATTCGAGTTGCATTTGCCACCAGTTCAGGAGGCATTCGATTGGAGCACTTTGGCCATGCGGAACAGTTTGCGATTTATGAGTTCTCTGGAGATTTGCCAATGTCGCAAGAGGTGCGCCAAGCGGAAGCCTTCTGTCAACGAAGCGGCAAGCAGACGAAGCTGGAAGCCGTCGCGGACATGCTTGCAGACTGCAAGGCTGTGATTTGTGCAGCGATTGGACCATGCGCACGGCAGGAGTTATCCTCCGCAGACGTTTTGGCCTACGAGTTCGATGGAACCATCGAGGACGCAATTCAAACCATTGCGCGGCATCCACAGTTCGTTCGCCGCGCCAAATAAGACCGACAGGTAGAGGAGCAACAGGTAATGAGCGGATCACTGAAGCAGATCGCAATCTACGGGAAGGGCGGCATTGGAAAGTCGACCACCACGAGCAACATCTCGGCCGCGTTGGCGGTGGCTGGACACAAGGTTATCCAGATCGGTTGCGATCCCAAGAGCGATTCAACCAACACGCTCCGCGGGGGGCAGTACATTCCCACGGTGCTAGAGACACTTCGAGCAAAATCGCGGGTCACTTTGGAGGAGGTCGTATTTGAGGGGTTCGCGGGAGTTTACTGCGTCGAAGCCGGCGGACCAGCACCAGGCGTAGGTTGTGCTGGACGCGGCATCATCACGGCCGTGGAGTTGCTCAAGCAACTCAAGGTTTTCGAGTATCTGGGCGTGGACGTTGTGATCTTCGATGTGCTCGGCGACGTGGTCTGTGGCGGCTTTGCAATGCCCATCCGCGAAGGGATTGCTGAGCATGTATTCACGGTTTCTTCGGCGGACTTCATGGCTATCTATGCGGCCAATAACCTTTTCAAGGGTATCCAGAAGTATTCCAAGAGCGGCGGCGGACTGCTCGGCGGCGTGATTGCGAACTCCATCAACGCAAGCTATCAGCGGGAACTGGTTGACGATTTCGTCGCTAGAACCGAAACGCAAGTGATGCAATACATTCCGCGCTCGCTAACGGTGACGCACAGCGAATTGCAAGGCAAGACAACAATCGAGGCTGTTCCAAAAAGCGAGCAGGCGGAGATCTATCGCCAGTTGGCAAGTAAGATTTTTGATCACAAGGTATCGAAAGTGCCGAAGCCCTTGGATGAGAAGGATCTGCGTGCCTGGGCATCAAGCTGGGCCACCGATATTCTGCGCATGGAGGCGGAGAGTGTCTCGTTGGCAGGAGCCGGTGTTTAGGCAAACAGTGGCAGGTGCGCAATCTGCGAAGCGTTAGATGTGAACCAAGGACACGATGCTTAAGATTCTTCAATCCGGCGAGTACCGAAATGCTGCACAGGCGTGCCCTGCGCACCAGATGCGGATGGCGTTGCCGTCAACCGTGACGCAACTCGAAGGACGGCATCCGTGCTATAGCTTCACTGCCGAGGGACACAAACGAGTCGGCAGACTGCATCTGCCGGTCAGTCCCGCGTGCAACATTCAATGCCGCTTTTGCCGGCGAGATTTCAACTCCGCCGAGCAACGCCCAGGTGTGGCTCGGAAGTTGGTCACGCCTGAAGAAGCTCCAGGCATCGTGGCGCGCGCGCTGGAACTGTGTCCGGCAATCGGCGTGATTGGGATTGCAGGCCCGGGAGACACGCTCGCTACCAACCATGCCATACGCACATTTGCGCTTGTGCATGAAAGATTTCCGAATCTAATTAACTGCCTCTCGACAAATGGACTTCTTTTGGAGGAAAGAGCAGAGCAGATTGTTGCGGCAGGCGTTAAGACAGTGACGGTGACGGTCAACGGTGTAGAGGCGCACATAGTCGATAAGGTATGCTCCGGAATCGTCCATGATGGGAAACGATTGTCAAATACTGAAGCGGCAGAGCTATTGATCGCAAAACAGTTGGCTGGCATTCGGCGTGTGACACAACTTGGCGCTGTCGTAAAAGTGAACACTGTTCTGGTACCGGGCATCAACGACGAGCACATTGGAACCGTGGCGAAGACCGTGGCTGCGGCAGGTGCTTCTCTGATCAACGTTATTCCTCTCATTCCGCAGTTCGAGCTTTCTCATGTTGCTCCTCCGGACTTTATTCAGGTGGATGAGGCGCGCCACGCGGCTGGAGATCATTTGAATGTCTTTACCCACTGTAAACGTTGTCGTGCCGATGCCTGCGGCATTCCTGGCGAGAGCGATTATTCCTCTGAGTTGTATGGAAGGCCAATAGCAGAGGCAACCTTCTCCCACGGATGAAGTGAACCTATCGCAACAACGCGAAAACGAGTATGGATGAGAATGATCCGGCAAGCAATCGTAACCAGGCATTTTAGGAAATAGGTTGGGGCACGATGAAAAGAAACATCAACAATGCGACAGAGAGTCAGCAGGGTGGCGCGCGAGAAATCGCAGCAGAGGAGCAGTCGAATTGCGGACCAGGTCTACGCGAAAGGAGCCTGGGTCCTTGGGCGGTTCTAGGCCAGTCGATTGCAAATATCGGCGCATCGGGCGCACCTCTGATTTCGATCCCGGTTGTCGCTTCTATCGCCGGCCCTGGAACCTGGCTTTCATTCCTGATCGCGACGGCTGGTATAGTCTTGGTCGCGCTGAACATCAACGCCTTCGCATGCGATTCGTCAGGGACGGCCTCACTCAACGATTACATTGCACGCAGCCTCGGGCCAACTGCGGGCGTGCTGGGCGGATGGGCGTTGGCGATTGCATACATTGGGTGCGGCGCCGCATGCATTCCATTGTTTGCCTCCTATCTCAACAATCTTGTAGCGCCACTCCACGTTCATTTCTCGCCCTTGGTCTTTTCGGTTGGACTTCTTGCGATCGTATGGTATTGCGCATGGAAGGATATGCGGCTTTCCGCCCACCTCATGCTTAGCATCGAATTCTCTGCCATGGCTGTTGGAATCGCTTTGGCGGCTGCCATCTTGTTCAAACAGGGCCGTCATGTGGACCTGTCTCAGTTTCAGCTTCACAACCTTTCTGTCTCGGCAATCGGCCTCGGTTCAGTGCTTGCATTCATGGCCACTGTTGGTTTTGAGAGTGCAGCATCACTAGGGGATGAGGCGAAAAGTCCTCTGCAATCGATACCGCGCGCCATCGTCGCCAGCAGCATCATCGCAGGTTTCTACTTCATCCTCCATGCGTACGCTATGGTGGCTGGCTTTCGCGGATTATCTACCACCCTTGCGGATAGTCAAGCCCCAGTGCTCGACGTAGCCAGGGCGCACGGTGTTACCATTCTGGCCCTGTTGTTAACCGTTGCCGGGCTGGTGAGCTGCGTTTCCATCGTGCTGGCCTGCGTCAATGCTGGTGCCCGTACACTGTTTCTGCTCGCTCAGCACGGTGTCCTGCCGTCGGCCTTTCGTCGTGTCCATGCGAAGAACCGAACGCCGGGTGTAGCCATTAACGCAGCTTCTCTGGTTATTCTGTTGGTTTCTGCCCCTCTCATAGTTGCGGGTGTTCCGGCTCGCGATATTTGGGGATATGCGGGTAGTGTCTGCACATTTGGATTTCTGACGGCATATTTGCTAATTGCGATCGGAACACCCTTCCACCTGCATAGCAAAGGTCGCCTGAAGACCTGGAATGTGCTGGTCTCCGTTCTGGCTTCTCTCGTGGTTCTCGTGCCGTTTATTGCGAGCGTATACCCGGTTCCTCCTTTTCCGCAGAATCTGATGATCTATATCTTTGCGGGATTGATTCTGTTCGGCATGGGCTGGTTTCTTCTTCTTCGAATACGCCGTCCAGGTATTGTTAACGAGATCGAATTGCACCTGGATAACAACTATGACCGATTTGCTATTGAACGCGCGGCGCAATCAGATGCGGCTCTCTAGGAGAAGAATGAAATGGCTCTGGTAAACCTTGCAAACTCGAACATCCAAACCCGCGAGCAGCGCCTCGGGTCCATCATTTCCTACGAAGGGAATGCTGCCGACCTTGCACAGTTGTCCCGCGACGGCCAGCTCCGGGATCGCACTCGATCCTTTACTCAAATCAGTTCTTGCGCCTCCTCTTGCGCAATCTGCCTACTCTCTTTGATTCAGGATGCTGCGGTTGTCAATCATGCGCCGCTGGGCTGTGCCGCTGATTTCTCCATGTTTAACCTCGTCAATCGGTATGGACAGTTCAAGCGAGGTATCTCTCCTGCCAATGCGCACTTAGTCAGCTCGAATCTGACCGAGACGGACGCTGTTTTTGGCGGCATCGCCAAGCTGGAACAAGCCGTGCGCGATGCCCACACTCGATTTAACCCCAAGGCAATCTTTATTACGGCTTCATGTGCCTCGGCCATCACCGGCGAAGACATCGACGCGGTCTCTGACTCGCTCGAAATCGAGCTTGGCATACCAGTTGTTACTGTGCATTGCGAAGGGTTCCGCTCAAAGGTGTGGACGACGGGATTCGATGTGGCCTATCACGCTATTCTGCGGAAGATTGTGAAACCTCCTCAGACGAAGCGACCGGAACTGATCAATATCATCACGTTCTGGGGTGACGATGTGTTTACAGAACTCTTCAGCAAGCTCGGACTCGTGGCAAATTTCATCGTTCCCTTCTCAAACATCGAGCAAATCAGCCGGCTATCGGAGTCGGGGGCAACCGTACAAATGTGCTCGACGCTCGGAACGTACCTTGCAGCCGGGCTTGAATCGATCCACGGAGTACCTGAGATCAAAGCTCCCCCGCCCTATGGTTTGGCTGGGACGGATGCATGGCTGAGAGCGCTCGGTCGCGTCGTACACAAAGAGACGGAAGTTGAAGCGCTGATCTCGTCCGAGCGCGCGGCTATCGCCGACGAACTCTCGGAATTGCGGAAGGAACTGAAGGGGCTAACTGGATACGTTGCTGCAGGATCCGTGCATGGGCATAGTCTCGCATCTGTGCTTCGGGAGTTGGGCATGAATGTCGCCGGTGGATGTTTCTGGCATCACGACCCTAAATTCGATAACGAGGATCCCAAGGCTGATAGTCTCGAACATCTTGTGAAGTCCTACGGTGATTTTCCTGTCTCTATTTGCAACAAACAATCCTATGAAGTGGTGAACCAATTGCGCCGTTTCAAGCCAGATGTATTCATCGTTCGCCATCCGGGCATGGCTGTTTGGGGCGGGAAGCTCGGGATTCCCACCTTCCTGGTTGAAGATGAACACTTTGGCCTTGCCTATCGAGGGCTATTGCGCTTCGGCCGTAAAATTGTCGATGCCGTCAACAATCCCTCTTTCTATCAGCATTTAGCCAAGCACACGCGCTTGCCGTATACAGACTGGTGGTTGCGCCAGGGATCTACCACATTTCTCGGAGCCGAAGAATGAGTACAACCATCGAACAACCAAGACAATTCTGCACTCTGGGCGGTCAACAAAGCGTCGTGGCTATCGAGCGCGCCGTTCCCATTGTTCATGGCGGACCAGGCTGCTCCAACAAGCTATTCGGTGGAATGGCTTTCTTCAATGGTTTTCAAGGCTCCGGATATGCGGGCGGCAATGCCGTCGCGGGCACAAACAGCTGCGAAAAGGACATTGTCTTTGGCGGCGAGGCACGTTTGCGCGAAGTGATCGACGGCGCCTTGAAGGTCATGGACGGCGATCTGTTTGTGGTACTGACGGGATGTACAGCAGATCTGGTGGGCGATGACACTGCGACAGTGGTGAGCGAATATCGTGAGCGCGGCGTCCCGATTGTTCATGCCTCAACAGGCGGCTTCAAGCGCAACAACTATCACGGCCACGAACTAGTCGTTGAAGCCATCATCGACCAGTATCTCGAACCGGCGCCCCAGATCATCCCAAACCTGGTCAATGTTTGGTCGGTGCTTCCCTATCAGGACACTTTTTGGGCGGGCAATCTCCAGGCAATCCGCCAGCTGCTTGAAGGATTGGGCCTGCAGGCGAACATTCTTTTCGGTCATGATTCCGGAGGGATCGATGCCTGGAAGAAGGTTCCTGCCGCGGCTTTCAATATTGTTCTCTCGCCATGGACGGGATTGTCGATTGCCAAAAAACTAGAGCAGCGATTTGGCACTCCTTACCTTCATTATCCTGTCCTTCCGATAGGCGCAGTTGAGACATCGCAGTTCCTGCGGGTGGTGGGAGATTTTGCGCAGCTTCAAAACAAAGACGTCGACCGATACATCGAGAAGCAAGAGGCGTACTTCTACCACTATCTCGACCGCTCAGCGGATTTCTTCATGGAGATGCGGTGGGATCTACCTGCGCGGTTTATCAATATCTCCGATTCGTTTTACAGCCTCGGAATCAGTCGATTCCTGGTGAATGAGCTTGGACTCAAGCCGGGACGCCAGTTCATTACGGACAACCCGCCTGAGGAATATCGCGAGGTATTGGCCGGCCAGTTTGCCAAGCTCGCTGAAAAGGTCTCAGCGGAAGTCACGTTTACCCATGACGGCGGTGAGATCGGGAGCGCACTTCGAAGAGAAACCTTCGATCAACCGCCTCTCATCATCGGTACCAGTTGGGATCGGGATTTGGCAAAGCAGATAGGTGGATACCACCTAAGTATTGCACTGCCGATTACCGACCGCCTTGTATTGGACAGAGCTTACGTTGGCTATGCGGGAGGTCTACGCCTAGTCGAGGACATCTACGCAGCAGTGCTCATAACGTACTAGATTCTCGCGGGTAGACGTATCTGCTTGAAATAGGTTATCGGTTGACAGCATGTAATCGGAACCATGAAGGGAAAATGCGGAATTGTCGCTAACCGAAGAAAAGGAACTCATGACTACCGAAACACGAGTCGCGTCCGAGCCCATTGAGCGACGGTCGCCCGGTGTCACCATCCGGGAGCGCCGGCTTGGGTCAATTACCGGCTATTCTGGCACTCCTGAGGAACTTGTTCAGATTTCCTTGGCAGGCCAGCTTCAGGAACGCGAGCGGTCATTTACCCAAGCCGGCACGTGCAGTTCGTTCTGCGCGACTCTGCAACTCTCCCTCATTCAAGATGCAGTCGTAATTAACCATGCTCCCGCCGGCTGTGCCGGAGACTTTTCCATGTTCAATCTGTACAACCGTTATGGGCAAGGAAAGCGAAGCCTGACAAGGACAAGCTCACGGCTCATCACTACTAATCTCAATGAGCAGGACACGATATTCGGCGCAACCGAAAAGATGTCGGAGGCGATTCATAAGGCTTATCGCACCTACCATCCGCGTGCAATCTTCGTCACAGCATCCTGCGCCTCAGGCATTATCGGCGAAGACCTGGAAAGTGCCATCGAGCAGGCAGAGGAAGATCTCGGCATCCCGATCGCGTCTGTCAATTGTGAGGGATTTCGTTCGCAGGTGTGGGCGACCGGCTGGGACGCCGCTTACAACGCAATTCTGCGCAAAATCGTTCGGCCCGCAAAGAGGAAGCGTCCGGAATCAATCAACATTATTACGTTTATCGGAGAGGATTATTTCTCGGAACTCCTTCGACCGCTCGGCCTTGTTCCTGACCTTATCGTTCCTTTCACTAAGGTTGAGCAGTTGGAAAGATTATCTGAAGCCGGAGCTACGGCTCAGATGTGCTCAACGTTGGGAACCTATTTTGCAGCAGGACTGGAGAAAGAATATGGTGTTCCAGAAATCAAGGCTCCGCCGCCTTACGGATTAAACAGCACGGATGCGTGGCTTCGCGAACTGGCCCACGTTACTGGGAAGAACGACATAGTAGAGCAGTTCATCTCCGCCGAGCGCAATGCGATCAGGCGGGAATTGGAAGATCTCAAAGAAAGATTCGCAGGCGTTAAAGCGTTTGTAGCGGCGGGGCCATCGCATGGGCACAGTTCCATGGAAGTACTACAAGACCTCGGCTTCGAGTTAGCTGGCAGTTGCATGTTCCATCACGATGCAAAACTCGACCATGGAAACCCTGCCGGCGACACTCTGAAGGCTGCAACGACACGGTCCAGGAAAATACCTTATAGCATATGCAACAAGCAGGCTTTTGAATTGGTCAACGTGCTGAGTAGGCTGAGGCCTGATATAGTGATCGTCCGTCATCCGAGTCTGGCTGTCAGCGTTGCGAAACTCGGCATCCCGGCTTGCTTTGTTGACGATGAACACCTGGCTTTGGGATACCGCGGGTTGATTCGGTATGGCAGGAAGATCGCCGACTGGTTCCGAAATCCCGCCATCGAGCGTAACCTTGCCCGTAATTCTTCTTTGCCATACACGCGCTGGTGGCTGGAGCAGCAGCCATTCAGCATGCTGGGAGGTGAAGCATGAGCGAGATACTTCAACATCCGCGCAACTTGTGTGCACTGGGGGGACAACAGTCGGTTGTGGCCATCGAGCGTGCTGTTCCAATTGTTCACGCTGGTCCAGGATGCGGCTTCAAGCTTCACACCGGTTTGGGATCGTATAACGGGTTTCAGGGAGGCAGTTATAGCGGCGGGGCCGCAATTGTTAGCACCAACACTGGCGAAAAGGAAGTGGTCTTCGGTGGCGAGGCCCGCCTCCGCTCCGTGATCGACGGTGCATTGAAAGTGATGAATGGCGACCTGTTTGTCGTCTTGAGCGGTTGCACCAGTGAATTGGTCGGGGATGATACTGAACACATCGTATCGGAGTACAGGCAGCGCGGAATACCAATCGTCTATGCGGCCACAGGCGGCTTTCGCGGCAATAACATCATTGGCCATGAGATAGTTGCCAACGCGATTATCGACCAGTTGCTGGAGCGAAAGGACATCGTTCCGGGCGTGGTAAACGTGTGGTCGGGTGTGCCATATCAGGATGCGTTCTGGGCCGGGAACCTTGCCTCGATCCGTGAACTGTTGACAGGACTCGGGCTAAAGCCAAATATACTCTTCGGCCCGAATTCCGGTGGTCTGGAGGCGTGGCGGCAAGTCCCAGCTGCGCAATTCAACCTTGTTCTCTCGTCATGGGCAGGTGTTTCGATTGCACGCAACCTCAACCAACGCTTTGGTACACCTTGGCTACACTGCCCGACACTCCCAATTGGCGGAATCGAAACAAGCCGTTTTCTCCGGGAAGTACAAAAGTTCGCTAAGGTCGATACAGCGGCTTCAACCGATTTCGTTCAGGCGCAGGAGGCATCCTTTAACTACTTTTTCGAGCGAGCAGCCGATTTCTTCCTCGAATTTCGCTGGGATATGCCCGGACACTTCGTAACGATTGCGGACTCTTTCTATGGCATTGGAGTGAGCAGGCTATTGACAAATGAGTTTGGCCTCTTGCCCTTGCATCAGTTTGTCACCGACGACCCTCCAGACGAGTTCCGCAGCTCTATCGAGGATGATTTCGCACAAATTGCTCCAGGGATCTCCAGTAACGTGACTTTCACCTCCGATAGCGGGAAAGTGAACGAAGTCCTACGTGAGGTAACATCTGCGCCACCCATCATCCTTGGTAGCGTGTGGGATCGTGATATTGCTCAGGAAGTGGGAGGCTGCCACTTGAGCATCGCGGCACCCATGACGGACCGACTCATAACGAGTTGTAGCTATCTCGGCTACAACGGTGGTCTGAGGCTAATTGAGGATTTGTACTCTTCAATTCTGACATTTGTGCAGTAGAACCTTTGAACGGCGCGAAAAGGCGGCAACCGTCAAATGTGAAACAACGCAATTACAATTCACCACATAATCAGGCCACAATAACTGATGGTCGAATAAACCCGGAAGGAGATAATTATGATTCACTCGATGCAAACACGCTGTTGTTGTCCCAAGCACATCGCTGCGATGGTGATCGGGAACACGTGTTGTGCAATACATATTGCATAACGATTACAAGCTGAACCTTGCGTGAGGCCCGTAACCAGTATGACTGAGCGGGCCATTGATTTCTCCCCGCTTCGGTTCCAGACCGAAATCTGGCGGGGATGAGTTGGCATTCCCGATACACGCGCATTCTACCCGTTCAATTCCGCGGTGGGCGCTCAGCAGCGTTGTGCTCAAGCCATGATCAGCGAACTCAGCGGGCACATCGATTCATACGATGATGTCGGCAGAACTGCTCGCATTTCGCATATTCCCGAACTTGTTGTGGCCTGTCAAAAGCAGGCTTTGACTGTGGCAAGAGAAACAACAACTCTAAGGAGGAGGAGAAGTGATGCGCATTAAGTGGCTAAGCGCGATTTCGATTGCGGTCTTCATAATACTCGCCGCAAGAGGTGGAAATGCACAATCAACGTTTGGCAGCATTGTTGGTACAGTACAAGACCAGACCGGGGCGTCCATCGCGGACGCGATGGTAATGGTTCGTAGCCTCGGTGACAACAGATCTCAAATGACAACAACGAACCAAGCCGGAGAGTTTATCATCTTGAACCTGAAGCCAGGCAACTACCAGGTCAGCGTTGAGAAGGATGGATTTACTCAGAAGGCGATATCAAATATCCAGCTTGATGCACGTCAGGAGCGGCGTGTAGATGTGCAACTCGGTGTCCAGACTGTAAGTCAGAGCGTCGAAGTTGGCGATAATGTGGCGGTTCTGAATACCGAAAACGCAACGATCGAAAACACCATGATTGGTCAGCAGGTTGCCGAATTGCCCTTGAACTTTCGTGGCACAACAACCAGCCCGCTAGCGGCCATCGACGCGGCCCCAGGAGTTCAGGTCGACCATTGCGGAAAGATCTCAGTTGGCGGTGCTCTCCCAACTGGCGTGCAGTATACAGTGGATGGAATTTCGACAAACAATATTCGTCATACAGGGCCGCTTACGAATACGTATCCGTCCACGGAATCGATCAGCGAGTTCCATGTGTCCGACGTGGATAACAATGCGGAATTTGCCATGGTTGGCGACGTAACATTTACAACAAAAGGCGGAACGAATCAATACCACGGAAGCGCATTTGAATACCTGCAAAACTCCGCGCTTGATGCGACGACGCTCAACGCGGGCAGCAAACCAAAAAAGGTTGCAAACACCTTCGGCGGAAGCGTCGGCGGCCCTTTACGCTTGCCGCATATCTACAATGGACGCGATAAGACGTTTTTCTTTGTGGATTATGAAGGAAGCCGATTCCACAAGGATACGGCAGAGCAATATGTGGTACCCAGTGTCGCCGACCGCGCGGGAAACCTGAGTGACTTATATCTGCCAGGCACACCTGTTGATCCTCAGACAGGTTACTGGCTTGTCAATCCATTCACTTCTACTGCTACTCAACCTGCTTACTATCCCAACAACACCATCCCAGCATTCAATTCAGTAGCTCAGAAGGTATTGGCATACATTCCGCCACCAAACCTGAACGAGCCACTAGCAAGTGGGGCAAACTTCGTTACAAACATACCAACACCAATCGACACAAACGGATATGATGTTCGGGTCGACCAGGTATTGACGCATAAACAGCAACTGTTTGCCCGCTGGAGTTGGAAGAACATCAGCAGCAACACCGTGAATCCGTTTCTCCCATCAAGCGATTGGACGGAAAAGGACCGCAGCCTAGTCGTCTCTCACAACTATGTAATCTCGCCGACGCTTTTAAACGAGTTTCGTTTTGGCTTGGCCTACTGGCGCAACGTGGAAGCATTTCCTCTCAACGGCAATTCCGAGGTCCAGGCATTGGGAGTTACTGGTCTGGATTTATCGGGGCACCCGACCTCTGGAGGGTTTCCATATATCGACTTCAGCAATGGCGACAACTTCACCCAGATTGGAAGGAGCAAGGATGGAGCGACTCAATCGACAAATTATCAGTTATCTGATTCCATATCCTTGGTCAAGGGACTTAACTCACTAAAATTTGGCGCGGATGTTCATCTTTTTGGATATCATGACGTCGAGCATTTCACCAGCGGGGATGATTTTGGTACATTCACGTTTGAGCAGGCAGGATTCAGCGGAGCGGCCTTCGGCGATTTCTTGCTAGGGCTTCCGTACAGCACTACTTCGGCGCTCACCGGACCGGACCTGAACAGCAAGTCCAATTTTATCGGGTTTTATGGTCAAGATGAATACAGGCTGTCTCACAATCTGACGGTAAGCTTTGGATTGCGCTGGGAACTGCATCCTCCTTTCTCTGAGAAGAACGGCAACCTTTCCGATTTCGATTTTGCCAAGGACGATGTTATCGTGCCAGATCATACATTGGCTCCGGCACAGGGGTTTCTAGACTCGATCAACCTGTGCCCTGACGGCAAGTATACGTCTGTTTACTACGATTCGACCCTGCCTTGCACAAGCTTTGAAACAGCTAGTCAGGTGGGGCTAGGACCTGGGCTCGGTAGAAGCTACTACGGAAACTGGGACCCACGTCTCGGAATAGCCTATCGTCCTTTTGGCGATTCCAATCTAGTAATAAGGGCTGGGGTCGGAATATTCACCGCCGGTGGGCTTGGCACCAGGTCGCAACTCGTTTCCGGCGTACATACCGCGAACGTGCAGTATTTTGTCAACTATTCGGCACCGGGAGTGGCACCCGCCTATCAGTTTCCTGATGCTTTTGCAGGAAATGGAGAATCGTCGGTTGGAACAGCTACATTCATGTGCGGTACCAATCCGCATCTTCGCGATCCCGCATCGGCGCAGTGGAATCTCACCATCGAACGTAAGTTGCACGAAAGCACTACCGCGCGAGCCAGTTATATCGGCATGAATACCTATCGCCTGGAAAACATGGAAGACATCAACCAAGTTACGCCTAGTCCAGCCTTGTTCGCTACCAAGCGGCGCCCGTGGACGAACTGGGACATGATCCACATGCTGAGTAATAATGCGGGCGCAAACTACCAGGCTTTTCAATCCGAAGTGACTCATCATATCCACTGCGGCTTGACATTGCAGGGCAGCTACACGTTTGCAAAGAACCTAACTAATGCGGAAGGAACCGCTCAGTTGATTCCAGGTTTTCCGTATGAAGCCGGCGCCACCTATACAAACCGGTTCGACCATCGCGGGGACCGTGGCAACGACTTCGCCACGCGCCGACAGCGCGCATTGTTTTCTGGGTTTTATCATTTGCCGATTGGCCGCGGGAACAGCGTGTTGGGAAATGCAAACCGCTTTACCGATGCTCTTCTTGGTCAATGGAAGCTGAGCACGATCACTCTCTTGCAGACTGGACCCTTCGAAACGCCCATCGAGGCGATCACCGACGATCCTGCAAATATCGGCATCGAGCCTCCTGTTTCAGGATGCCATGAAACAGCAGCTCGCCCTGACCGAATCGGGAATGGCAATATATCCCATCACAAGCCAGGCCTTTACTTTAATCAGGCAGCCTTCCAGGATGCCATTCATCTTGGACGTGATGGAAACGCCGGAGTGGGCAGTCTTAAGGGACCGGGAACAGTGGCGATTGCCGCTGGACTGTCGAAGGAGTTCTCAGTCGGCGAAGGGAAGAAGATTCACTTCGAATCGACTTTCACAAACCTTCCCAATCACGTCAACTATGCACCTGCTGCGATTGACCTTTCAAATCGAGGCACCTTCGGGACGACTACAAGCGCGGAGACAGCGGAGAATGCCGGCAATCGCACCGGGCAGTTCGCGCTTCGGTACGAGTTCTAGTATTTCTCTTTCGGCCTATAGGTGCGTTTTTTTCAGAATGAGTGCCTAAAAGGGAAGCGCGCCACCGTAGGTAACTGCTTGCCTAACACTGTGCCTGGCCTTGCTTTAGAGCATGAGCCTCTTTTCTAGCATACCCAACGGAAGGAGAGTGATCAGTGGCTACTTCAATAGCAGAACCGCAACGCGCGGCCAACTTCGATAACGTGCTAGCGAGTATAGGAAACACCCCTCTGATTCGCCTAAATCGTTCGGTGGCCCATTTGGGGCCATCGATATACGCAAAAGTGGAGTCATTCAACCCCGGCGGAAGTGCGAAAGATCGAGTGGCGCTGCGGATGATCGACGAAGCTGAACGCGAAGGATTGCTACGCCCGGGCGGCACCGTGATTGAAGCCACTGCCGGCAACACCGGACTGGGGCTTGCACTTGTCAGTGCGGTGCGCGGGTATCGCTGCATCTTCGTATTGCCGGACAAGATGAGCAGCGATAAAGTGCGCCTTCTCCGGGCTTACGGGGCAGAGGTCGTCATAACGCCCACAAACGTGCCACCGGACTCTCCGGAGAGCTATAACGGCGTGGCTCAACGTTTGGCACGCGAAATCAAGGGGTCGTGGCGAGCCGGGCAGTTCACCAACCTTGCCAACCCGCTGGCGCACTATGAAACTACAGGACCGGAGATATGGGAGCAGACCGAAGGCCGCGTCTCCGTGTTTGTCGCCTCGGCGGGCACAGGCGGAACCATCAGTGGAGCCGGACACTACCTAAAAGAGCAGAACCCGCGGATTCGTGTCATTGGCGCGGATATCGAAGGCTCAATCCTAAGTGGAGGAACTCCCGGATCCTGGAAGGTTGAGGGTATCGGCGAGGACTTCGTTCCCTGCACATTGAATGCGCAGGTGATTGATGAGTGGATTCGAGTCAGCGATGCCGAGTCGTTCTTCACCGCGCGACAGGTTGCGCGCGAGGAAGGGATTCTATTGGGCGGCTCCAGCGGAACTGCGCTGACCGCCGCATTTCGCTATGCCCTTCGATGCTCGCCCGATGATGTGGTAGTCGCGTTGTGCCCGGATACTGGGCGCAACTATTTGAGCAAGATGTATGACGACTTCTGGATGGCTCAGAACGGATTCATCGACTTGGCTCCGGAAAAGACTACTGCGGGCGATGTTCTGGCGGCCCTGAATCGTGAAGGCAAGCTCATCTATCTGTTGCCCGACGATTCACTGCAACGTGCCGCCGACATCTTTCGTGAGCACGGAATCTCTCAATTGCCCGTGTTGGAGAACGGCCAAATGGTTGGTGCCGTGCAAGAGATCACCATTGTTCATGCGCAACACAGAGGCGTTGAGTCGGCAAAGGTTCGACTACGTGATGTCATGGCCCGCCCTCTGCCATATGTGGATGCAGGAGTTTTGCTGGAAGAGATCTATAGGCTGCTGCTATCTGGGAATTCTGCTGTGGCTGTAATGCGCGACGGGCGCCTCACCGGTCTGATCACCCGATCTGACTTGATGGAGTTTTACGAACGAACCAGCGAAACAAAATCGGAGTCAGCGAGATAAATCATGGAATTTGAAACGCGTGCAATTCATGTTGGACAGGAACCTGATCCATCGACCGGAGCCACTATTCCTCCGCTGTATCTGAGCTCGACCTACACACAGCACGCACCCGGCGAGAATCTTGGGTATGATTACTCGCGTAGCAACAATCCTACGCGAGCTAGCCTTGAAGCGGCCTTGGCATCACTGGAAGGAGGCGAGGCTTGCGCAGCATTTTCCTCGGGCCTGGCTGCGTGCTCGGCCGTACTGGATACTTTGAAGCCAGGCGAAGGCGTGGTGGCGTCGCACGACCTTTATGGTGGAACCTTTAGGTTGCTGGATAAGGTATTTCGCCCCCTTGGCATTGATGTGGCCTTTGCAGAGTCGGGCGAACCAGACGCCTTTGAAAGGGCAATTCTCACGTTGAAGGAACCCCATTTGCTCTGGCTCGAAACTCCAACAAACCCCTTGCTTGACATTGTGAATATCGCAAGCCTCAGCGCATTAGCCTCCAGATATGGTCTTCTCACCGCAGTAGACAATACCTTTGCGACACCCAGTCTACAGCGGCCTATCGAATGGGGGGCAGACTATGTGGTTCATAGTACGACGAAGTATCTCGGTGGCCACTCCGATGTAATCGGGGGCGCTGTGATCACGCGAACCGCCAAGCAGCTTGAGCGCGTTCGTTTCCTACAGAACGCGCGGGGTGCAGTTCCCGGTCCGCTCGATTGCTATCTGGTGCAACGAGGGATCAAGACTCTTGCGCTTCGAATGCAGCGGCACTGCGAGAATGCCAGCTACTTGGCCCATGCCTTACGGGACATTCCCGAGGTACGGAGGGTGATTTATCCGGGCCTTTCTTCCCACCCCGGACATCTAGTTGCAAGCAAGCAGATGCAAGACTTCGGAGGGATGCTGAGCCTGGAGTTGGAAGGTGGACTAAATGCAGCAACACGTTTCTGTGCCAGATTGCGCGTCTTCTCTCTGGCCGAAAGCCTGGGTGGTGTAGAGTCACTGTGCTGCCATCCCGCAACCATGACCCACGCAAGCATTCCCAGAGAGATCCGTGAGCCTCGCGGCGTAACAGACGGGCTCATCCGCCTCAGTGTGGGCTTGGAGCACACCGAAGATCTTGTATCGGATATTTTGCAGGCGTTCAAGAACTACGATTCGAGTGCTATTTCTTGCTCAATCGGCGCATTTCGCTAGACAGGAGTGAAAATCGAGAGAATCCGGTCTACCGGTGTTGAATCACGACAAACAAGGCGATTAGTGGTCTTTCGTCAGCTAGTACCGACGGCAGACATCTGACCATGGTCTTAGGGAAGGAGTGTCCGGGAGAGTCTGAACCCTTCGATTTGAAAACCTACTATGCGGGTGCAAGTATACTCTCGCTAATCAGTTGGATCGTATGTTCAATGAACCTTGCCGACTTTAATGAAATTGGCCGCCGTTCGGTGGCTCAACAGCTTCAGGCCGCGTCAGCGACCCCGCTCAAGCCCTTTGAGCGAATCACGCCGCGAAGCACGGGGATTTGCGCGGAGAAGAGTTCCCGATTGTGACTGAGGTAACTTCGCTAAGCTCCACACTTGGTTATGGTTACGGAGATATTATGCGCCGGGCGATTGCACATTCACTGTTGATGATCTTCAGCTTGTTGCTGATCGCGCCGCTGCTTGCCCAGGATGCCGAGGCGAGCCTTCCCGCCTGCTGTCGCAGAAACGGCAAGCATCACTGCATGATGCGCGGCATGCAACAGTCCAGCAGCAAAAAAGATGGATTTGCTTCAGTCCATGAGAAATGCCCCTGCCTGCCGGAGAGCACCGGAGCTGTTCATGCTGCAAAGTTCATACCCGAAGCAGGACAGCGTTTCTACGCCGAAGTCGTCTTCCATCCGGCTTATGCGCCGCAGACCGAGGCCCGCTCCCGAATCTCTTTCCTACGCAGCCATCAGAAGCGCGGCCCTCCCTCTCTTCTCGCCTGACAACTGATAGTGCTTTGCGGACGGAACTGGCATTGCCAATCCTGTCCTGACACTTCACGTTTCTTGAAGCTAGAGGAGAGCCCCATGAGACCCATGCCTTTGCTGGCGTTACTGCCGGCCGTCTGCCTATGCTGGCCGACGACGCTGAGCCACGCCCAAAACGGTTTTGCCAGCGCCACAATTGCCGAACCCGCATCGGAACTGCGCCAGTCCGTTGCCGCCGAGAGCTCCCGTGAATCCGGCCGCATCGCCGGAGTCCTGAAGGACCCTTCCGGGGCGGTGGTTCCCGGAGCAAGAATTGAACTCAAGAATTCTGATTCAGGCTTCCATCGATCCATCATGTCCAATGGCGAAGGACGCTTCTTCTTCGAGGGTCTCCCTGCGGGGGAGTACGAGGTCACTGTCACTGTCAACGGCTTTGACGTTGCGATCCTTCATGGCCTGACCATCACCGCCGGCAAAGAGACGACCGCCAACGTAGCGCTGACGATCGCCCCAACAAAGACATCTATCGAAGTCACTGAAGCGGCAAGCGCAACCGCTGCCACAGACCTGCTCAAAGTGAGTGACAGCGATCAGGCGCGAAGCCGCAACGCAGCCGAGCTTATCGGCGATACGCCGGGCGTTAGCCTGCGCGATAATGGACAGCTTGCCTCGGTCCCGCTGTTGCATGGGCTGGGAGATGAGCGCGCGAAACTGGTGGTCAACGGCATGACGGTCTCCTCAGCCTGCGCGAACCACATGAATCCGCCGCTCTCCTATGTGGCTCCGTCTGATGCTGCAGGAGTGACGGTTATGGCGGGCATAACTCCGGTGAGCATGGGCGGCGACAGCATTGGTGGAACGATCGCAGTCGATTCCCGTCGGCCCGTCTTCGCCAGCGGAAGCGAACAACTGCACGAGGAAGGCACATTCACGGGCTTTTTTCGCAGCAATGGCCAGAATTACGGTGGGTCGCTGACGGAGTGGGTGTCGGGCCGCAATCTGGCGATCGGCTACGCGGGATCGTGGACCACCAACGACGACTATACCGACGGTAGCGGCCATAAAGTCACTTCGACCTATGCACAGAGCACCGACCACGCTGTAACTCTCGCAGCTGAGAAGTCGAGAAACTTCCTCACTATCGAGGCGGACTTGCACCACACGCCGTATCAGGGCTTTCCGAATGCGCAGATGGACATGGTGCGTAACTATGCCGAGTCGCTCAACATGCATTACCACAGAAGCTTCGAAGGAGGAGGCCTCGATGCGCATGTCTTCTGGCAGGGCGCATGGCATTCGATGAACATCGGGCATGACAAGTCCACCTTCCCCATGCCCATGTGGATGCCGATGGACACGCACGGTAGGGATCTGGGTTACACCCTCAACTATGAGGTTCAGCTCGCCGACCGGCACACACTCCGTGCGGGCAACGAACTGCACCGTTTCGTCCTCGACGATCGATGGCCCGCAGTTTCCGGAACGGCGCCGTACATGGGCCCCGATACCTTCGTCAGCATCAACGACGGCCGCAGAACGCGCCTGGGTACCTTTGCCGAGATTGCCAGCAAGTGGAACCCTCAATGGACAACCCTCCTCGGCCTGCGAAACGACACGGTTTGGACGAACGCCGGTCCGGTCCAGGGCTACTCAGACATGTACGGCGACGATGCTAGCGCCTTCAATGCGTTGAATCGCGCCAAGACCGACGTCAACTTCGATTTGACTGGTACGGCTCGCTACGAGCCGGACTCATCGGGAAGCTTTGAGTTTGGTTACGCGCGGAAGACGCGTTCGCCCAATCTCTACGAGCGCTACGCATGGTCGACCAACATGATGGCCAGCGGCATGATCGGCTGGTTTGGCGACGGCAACTACTATGTGGGCAACGTCGCCCTCAAGCCCGAGACCGCCAACACCGTGAGCGGCACGGCAAGCTGGCACGGCGGGACTACCACTCCATGGGCGATCAAACTCACGCCCTATTTGACCTACGTCCAGGACTATGTGGACGTGGATACGCTGATGACCACGATGTACGGCATGAGCACATTTGCCCAACTCCAATTTACCAATCACAACGCAAGGATCTACGGGACCGATCTCTCCGGGAGCGCTGTGGCATGGAACAGCCTGACCTTTGGGCAAGGAAAGATCGGCGCCGTCGCAGGCTGGCTGCACGGCGAGAGGACCGACACCTCAACCGGCCTTTACCAAATGATGCCGCTTGACCTGCGAGTCAACTTCGACGAGGAATTGAAGGGACTCACAGCCGGCCTCGGCATCCAGGCAGTGGACCGCAAATCAAACGTCGACCCAAATCGCTTTGAGCAGAAGACGCCGGGCTACACACTCTTCAATATCCATGCAGGCTGCCGGCGCGGCCATTTCCTCGCGAACGCGGCCGCCGACAATCTCCTCAACAAGAGCTACGAATTGCCCTTGGGAGGCGTGAACTTCGACGATTTCATGGTCAGTATGCGGATGGGCCAGATCAAGCCTCTTACGGGCCGTGGGCGGTCGGTCTCCTTCAGCCTGACCGCGCAGTTCTGACCCGGCGAGGCTCACTCCTCATCGATGGGGTCGTGCGTCGTCATGATGCACGGCCCCGTTCTATCGCTACCGATTTTGATCTACCGTCTTTCGCTGTGGTGCTGGAAGTCCGAGGATCAACCCATATCAAAGTGTGGAATTGATGAGTAGCATGAATCTAAACAACGTGCTACTCTGGTTCTTGTCTTGCGAATTGATCTTCAGCGGGAGTGCGTGTGGGTGTTCTGAGCAGAATTGGTGTTGCGCTGGATTCGGAGCTTCTCAAGCGGTTTGACCGTTTGATCTGCCAGCGCGGGTACACGAATCGCTCCGAAGCCTTCCGCGATTTGATCCGCGATCAATTGGTGACCCAACAGACCGCAGCCCCGAACGCGGCTGTAGTGGGCACCATCACCCTCATCTACGACCACCACGCCTCTGGAATTACCGAAAAACTAACCGAGTTGCAGCACGCGGACCGCGAACTGGTGGTTTCCACGAGTCACGCGCATCTAGACCACGATTCTTGCCTTGAGGTGCTGATCGTTCACGGCAGATCGGCCGAGGTGACCCGCTTTGCCGATCGCCTCATCGGGCTGAAGGGCGTGCAGCATGGGCGTCTGGTGATCACCATACCGGCGAACTCCCTGGAACACCCCCACAAAGACGAGCACAAGCACAAACACTGATTTACATTCAAGCTCGGCATTGAAGTTGAATGGAATTTCAAGATAGGAGAACCATGAGGGATCGTAGCACGAATTTAATAATCGTCATACTAGCAGTCTACCTACTTAATTGCGCGCTCGACCTGCCAGCTCAAACCGGCCCTTCTCGCCAGCTCGGCGCGGTGCTCGATTCAGCGGGTCACCCGGTCGCCACGAGCGATAAGGCTTATCCGCCTCAGCTATCAGGAACTGTCATGGACACGTCCGGCGCGGTGATTGCCTGGGCCATCGTGCAGGTCCAAAACACGAACGGTGTTGTACAGCGAACGACACAGTCGGACAGGAACGGTTCGTTCATGATTTCCGGGCTTCCGGCAGGAAATTATCGACTCGTCGTATCGAATCCCGATTTTGAAACCAAAGAAATCTCCGTCACTCTAGCGACCACCGAAGCACCGGCACCGCTACGCATCTCTCTGGCTGTTCGCGCGGTGAGCACCACCATCAGCGTGCAGGGCAGGGAAGATGATCTGATCGGGATTGCCGAATCCGGTACGCAGGGAACGGTGGGCGCAACGGAAATCCAGGATCGTCCGATTCTTCGTTCGGGAGAGGTTTTGGAGACGGTTCCTGGTCTCATCATCACGCAACACGCCGGCGGCGGCAAGGCCAACCAATACTATCTTCGTGGCTTCAATCTCGATCACGGCACGGACTTCGCCATTTTTATCGACGATATGCCGCTGAACCTGCCGTCGCACGCGCACGGCGAGGGCTATTCGGACATGAACACCGTCATCCCGGAGTTTGTGAAGCGGGTGAATTTCGAGAAGGGCCCTTATTACGCGGATATCGGCAACTATGGCTCGGCTGGAGCAGCTCATGTTGAATACTTCAAGACGCTGCCCCGGAGCTTCGTCAAGATAGAAGGTGGCACGTATGGCTATGGGCGGAGCGTTTTCGGTGCATCGCAAAAGCTCGGTTCGGGCAGTTTGCTGTATGGCGGGGAAGCGTATTACGACAACGGCCCATGGAAGCATCCGGATGCTTATGCCAAATTCAACGGCATCGCCACCTACAGCCGGGGCACGGACGTGGATGGTCTCAGCATCACGGCCCGTGCTTACAACGGAAAATGGCATTCAAGCGATCAAATTCCCGTGAGCGCAGTTTCTCTTGTTGGTCTCTATGGCACGCTGGACCCTACAGACGGTGGCCATTCTCAGCGTTACAGTTTGCAGTCGGACTGGCATCGTCAGAGTGCAACTTCGGCAACGAAAGTCACAGCCTACGTCTTCTATTACGACCTCGATCTATTTTCCAATTTCACTTACTACCTGGTAGACCCCGTTCGCGGCGACCAATTCGAGCAACAGGATCGGCGCTGGGTAGCAGGCTTTGACGCGCATCACACGGTCTTCAGCCAATGGGCCGGTCGCAGAGCGGAAAATACCATCGGCCTGCAACTCCGCAATGATTGGATCAACAATGGTCTTTATGCAACGCAGAACCGAGTGCGCATGGATAAAGCCGACTACGACACTAGCGACCCTATTCCCCCAACTTTGCCCATGACCAGGGAGCGGGATCGCTTTACGGACACAATAGGCAGTTTTTATGTTGAAAACAAAACCCAGTGGGCAAACAAATTTCGCTCGGTCATTGCCTTGCGAGGCGACGACGACAAATTCATCGTCCATAGCCTGGCCTATTCGGAAACGGTAAATGCCGCCAATTCCGGATCTGCGACCAAGTTTCTCCCCAGCCCAAAAGCGAGTCTGACCTTCGGCCCGTGGTCCAATACTGAGTTCTATTTGCAGGGTGGATTCAGTTTTCACTCGAACGACGGGCGCGGCACAACGCAAACGATCGAACCAATTTCGGCGGACGATCCTTACGCCAACACGCCCGCTTCGAAGATCCCGCCTCTGGTCCAAACCAAGGGTGGTGAAATCGGCGTGCGCACTGTGGCCGTCCCGCATCTGCAAAGCACCTTTGCGCTCTGGTATCTCCGCAGTAATTCCGAACTAATGCAGGATGGCGACACCGGAGGCACGAGTGCTTCAGAACAGCCGAGCAACCGCTATGGCGTGGAATGGGCGAACTACTACACGCCAACGGAACATTGGGCTGTCGATTTTGACCTTGCGAATTCCCGAGCGCAATTTACCGAAATAGACGACGGCGATGCGGCGCCGAACAGCCCGGGCGGCAAGCATGTGCCCGAAGCGGTTGAGTTGGTGATTTCATCGGGCATTACACTTCACGATTACAAAGGTTTTTCGTCAAGCTTGCGCCTCCGCTACTTTGGCCCGCGCGATCTAACGTCCGATGGAATTTTTCGCTCAAATCAAACGGTGATGCTCAATGGGGAACTCGGTTATCAAATCAAAAAGAAATGGCATGTCTCGGCAGAATTCTTGAACATGCTTGATCGTAGCGATAGTGACGTTGACTACGCTTATGAGTCCCGAGTTATTCCAGGAATCACTTCAGGAGGAACGCCGATAGGTCCGTCGGTCTTCACACGTGTTGCCCACCCCGTCGAACCGTTTCAGGTGCGTTTCGCGTTAGGAAGAAGCTTTTGACTGATGCTGCGAAAAGCCTTCATGCATCGCTTGTCCCTCTGCGAGCCTGACGGCACATTCGTCAGACCCGAAGGGATGCCCGTCTATGTGCCCGGAGGCACGGAAGTGACCCCGCTGCTCAAAGATATGGCACACCGGGCTATCCGGTAGGGTTCACCACCGGGCTCACCTGGCGCTCTGGATGAGGCGCCCATAGGCTTGAATCAGCATTATTTGAGTGTAACCTCGGCGGCGGCCAAGCCCTGCTCACCGCAGATTGAATAGAAGAGGTAAACCTTGCCGTTGTCTTCAAAGATTCCCGGGTCACGAAGCTGATGTACGGGAATTTCAACGTCCCCAGCTTTGGAAGGCGCGGACGCAAGATCAGAGCACTCATAGTTCTCCTGGGACGTGAGCACATCGACGGGTGGAGCGGCCTTCCACTCTGTCCAATCTTTTGTAAGGTCCACCTTGGTCACCAAGATATGTTCGGGCGCGTCACCGATTGCGGAGAAGAACACGTAAAGAGTGTCTCCTCTCAGCAAAACAGCGGTATGCCGGACCCGTCCAGCATAGGGAGAATCGCGAAATAGATCGCTCCCTGGTTCGAACTCGGCAAAGGGATCCTTCGAGCGAAAAAGCCTTCCGCCGCGGGCCACGCCGTAAAACGACCCACGATAAATGAAGACTCGAAGATAGCTATGCTTGGTGATTGCCGGGTGAGACGCAAAGTGAAGGCCGTCGCTTGATTCGAAGGATTGCGTGTACTGCTCATAGTGATTTGTCATCAGCCATTGTCGTTCGTCGGCCTGATTACCACCCCCCGCACCCGGCCATGCTTTACCGTCCGTCCACATTCCGTGTGCCCAAAGAATGATTTTTCGCTTTTCCTGATCGATGTATATCTCCGGGGAGGCCACATGCGTATAAAGACCGCCATTGGGCGGGTCTGGCTGAGGACGAAAAAAAGCGGTGTCCTTCACCTGGAGGACTCCAGGTTCATAGATCTTCCATGGTCCAGTCACTGAGTTTGCATAGGCTAGGCGGATGAACTTACCTTTATGGTTCGCGAAATACAGATAGTAGCGTCCGAGAGGGTGCTCAATCCAATCGGGTACCCGAATAATCGTCGGACCGTTGACATTACCCGCGAGAGACGGCGACGAGCCCACGGTGATCAACGGATTTTGCACAAGCCGTTTTGCTGTGATCTGCGCAGTAAGAATTGGGGCGGTCAAACCGATGAGTAGGATTGTGAGACTGCGCTTCATGGATGAAACTCCTGTTTCTTTCATTGAGCGATCCGAAGATCTGGCGGCTGCCATTTGTTGACGGATACGCCAGATGCGACGCCGTTCCCGAATTGCGTCAGGGATCAGAACAGATCGCCTATAGGCGGAAATGTCAGCAATAAACTGAGGCCGAGCAGCACAAGCGCAATGACGTTGACACGCGGCAGTGAGACATTTCGTTTTCGCCAACGCCAATTCAGGATTGTCCACGCGGCGAGCCAGAGAAGAATGGCCACGGTGGTCTCACCAGAGAGAGCCCCGGTCGGCTTATAGAAGACAAACAGGTCTTTCACAACTGCAGATTTGTCTGCCGCAATTGAGAATATGGCAATTGCAAACGATCCGATACCAGCAGAGAGAATGGCGGCGGCGCCAGAGCCATTCGTTACGACGGTAGTATGCTCCTGAGTGACTGCGACTTGTGTACTCATTCTTTTTCTCCTTGAAGCAGCCGAACAGTTTGACCGCCATCGACGGGAGCATTCTTGTCTATCATTGCGCCGAAGAACCCGGCAATGCCCGCCGCGAAAAGCGAGGTGATTACAAATCCATAAAGAGCGTTTCGCAGCTGAGGATGATTCCTGAGATCTCGGGCATATTTGATGGCAATGAATGCAGCCATGGTGATTGCGATTGGCACAAGCCACGCGACGTGCTCTTTCCATTCCATTCCTATCAAGTGCCACTGCTTCGTGGCAGGATGGGAGAGCAGCAGAGCGCGAGGGTATGCGGCAAGGTTTGCAGTTCCAGCCGGAGCAGTGGCTCGATACCACGGATAAATAATGTATGTCCCGGAAAGAACGGTGAGCCATGCAAGCGCGGCCATTGCGGTCAGATAGATGCCGAGGAAGCGATCGCTTACTGGTGAAGCGTGAGTCTGTGTTTGCGCGTCGGTCGAAAAGCGCAGATAGAGCAAGGCAAGGGCGCCTGAGCAAGCCAGCAGATAGAGCGCGCCAAAGCCCATGCCGTGGACAAGCGTCCAGAGACTTCGTGTGGTGATTTCCATTGGTCAAGGCCTCCGTTGGGGATGTGCGGGTAAAGAATGTAGGGGGGGGGGAACTTTTCATTGAGGAATGTTCGGCGGCGTTCGATGCCTTGAGCGCCGCCAAAGATGCTTAGAAGGTGATCTTCGCCGCCAATTGAATCTGGCGCGCAGTTCGTTGAAATGTCAAGTCAGAACCTGCCCCGGAGATGGTTCCAATGCTGGCTGTACCGGCGGTTGCGTTCGGATTATTGAACTGCGGTGTGTTCGCCAGGTTGAAGGCCTCCGCGCGCAGTTGAAGGACCTTCGATTCGGTCAGGTGAGTATCCTTGAAGATCGAGAAATCCACATACTTTGTGCCCGGACCTTCAAGACTATTGCGGCCAGAGTTTCCATACGTGAAGGAGGTTGCGGCAGGAACCGCGAAGGCCGCAGTGTTGAACCATTTCCCGGGCGTGCGCTGATTTTTTGGCAGCGATCCGTTGCCGAAGCCGGGAAGCAGTATCGCGCGGGTCGACTGTCCATCGCCGAATGCGTCGGTTGTACCCACGGAAAAGGGTGTGCCATCGTAGAATTGCGCGATGGCGTTCAACTGCCACCCACGCTCCAGCGGTCCCAGCAGCCCGCTGCCCTTGAAGGGCAACTGGTAATTCGCGCTGGCGACAAAGCGATTCGGGACGTTGTAGTCCGCATTTCCGTAGTCGTAGCGGAGGTTATAGGGATTCGAAACAGCGGAATTTTCGCCCGAACCTTCGTCCAGAGCGTGGCTGAAGGTGTAAGAGGCGAGGAAGCCCAGTCCATGCGCGCGACGCTCAGCCGTAACTTGCAATGCGTTGTAGCTGGACACCTGCCTGGTTTCAAGCTCACTGATCTGGCCAAAGGTCGGGTAGGGACGAGCTACAGTAACAGTGGTTGCTCCATTCGCTCCCCACTGGTTCGAATTGATGTCCCGAATATCGGTCAGGTGAGTGCCCTTGGTTCCAATATAGGCAAATTTGAGGACTGTCGAGAAGGGGATCTGCTGCTCGATAGACGCA
>Ga0181529_10000738_pt1 | contig 46554 bp, 42 predicted proteins | sample PEATcosm2014_Bin_36_FD_119763 | JGI IMG/M metagenome (GOLD analysis project Ga0181529, IMG submission 119763) | Peatland microbial communities from MTU Mesocosm Facility, Houghton, MI, USA - PEATcosm2014_Bin10_30_metaG | ecosystem: Environmental > Terrestrial > Soil > Wetlands > Peat | place...
TATCGCCGTGCGTATCGGCCACCCGATGGATTGAATAGGAACTTCGATGATTTAGGCCCGCTGTATGGCGAGCACATCCTTGCCGATTCGTTCCTTACTCTCTGTTATCCGGCGGGCGGCGATTACTGCTATCCGTTTTCCGCTGGCGGTCATGAGTTTCGAAACCCAAAGTCTTCCGTCGAGGGTCCTGCCCGAAGGGGACCCCGCATGCCGTTAACGGGCGCCGGAAGTTCAGTACCAACTGAGTGCAACGTTCCCTGGCCAGGGATAAGAACTAGCAGCGGAGCTTAGCGCCACAGTCCCAATTCCAGTATGACGGATGTGTCAAGGGATTCTGGGGCTAAGTGATTGAGTTACTGGGGTGGATGGGTTGTGATTCTACGAGGAGCGGGGAAGACACTCCGAGCTTCATCCAGGCAGGCAGGTCGGGGACCTGCCTCACAAAGAAAAGCCGAGTTGACACTCGGCTCTGCAGACTGGACAGTCTGCGCCACGACTATGCCAAGGCTTGTTCGAGATCCGCGACGATGTCTTCGACGGCTTCGATGCCTACGGACAGACGGATGAGATTATCGCGGATGCCGACGCGCTCGCGGTGCTTGGGAGAGAGTTCGCGATGCGAGCTCATGGCGGGGTAAAGCGCCATGCTGTGCACGTCGCCGAGCGAAGTGGCGCGCACCACCAGTTGCAGCCGGTCGAGGAAACGGAAAACTTCGGGCCGGCCGGCATCGCGGATTTCGAAGGAAACCATCGCGCCAAAGAGGCCGGCCGGGAACAAGCGGCGGATGGCGGCGGCGTCGGGATGTGCCGGGCTGGCGGGAAAGTGGACGCGTTCCACGTTGGGATGTGCGGCCAGCCAGGAGGCCACGCGGATGGTGTTGGTGCACTGGCGCTCCATGCGGAGCGGGAAGGTCTTGATACCGCGCATGGCGAGGTAGCATTCGAACGGTCCGAGCACGGGGCCGACGATGCGGGCCAGCGTGCGCATGGTATCGAAGTGGGCGGCGTCGGTGACGACCGCGCCGCCGAGGACGTCTCCATGTCCGGCCAGGTATTTGGTGAGGCTGTGAACGGAAATACTCGCGCCCAGCTCGAGTGGCCGCGCGATCAGCGGCGTCGCGAAGGTGTTATCGACCACCAGGGCGGCGCCGATCGCGCGCGCGATTTCGGCGATCTTGTCGATCTCGCCCACGCGCAGCAGCGGGTTCGAGATGGTCTCCATCAGGATGCATCCCGGCTTGGCTTGGGCGACCGCGGCGCTCACCGCGTCCAGGTTACAAATATCGACGAAACGCACCTCCACGCCGCGTGGCTCCAGCACATTCAGCAGGAGCTTGGTGGACGCGCCGTAGAGCGCGTCGGCCGCCACGATGGAGGCGCGCCGGTCGGTAAGTGCGGTCTCGATCGCGATCTGCACCGCCGCCATTCCCGAAGCGCACGCCAGCGCGCCGTGGCCGCCTTCGAGCGCGGTCAGGAGTTCTTCCAGCGCTGAGGCGGTGGGGCTGTCGTAGCGCGAGTACGAATAGCCGGCCTGCTCCCTGCCGAAGACGCGGTCGAGTTCTTCCGTGGTGTCGTAGAAGAAGCTCGACGCGGTGTAAATGGGTGTCGTCACCGGAACCGCGCCGGTGGCCTTGCGCCGGTCGCCCGCGTGAACGGCCTTGGTGTGAATCTTCACGGCTACTTCCTTCTCCACCGTACGCCGGACTTGGTGTCTTCGAGAATGATGCCCTTTTCGAGTAACTGGTCTCTAATCTGATCGGCGCGCTTGAAATCGTGCGACTTCTTGGCAACGTCTCGTTCGGCGATCAGCGCTTCGATGGCGGAATCGTCCCCGCCGGCGTCCGTGCCGCTCGGTTTGAGGACGTCGAAGATTGCATCGAACTGTTCGAACAGGCGCGCCGCCGCCGCGCGGTTCCCGGCGCCGAACTGGTTCGCGTCCATGGCGCTGTTGGCGTCACGCGCGTATTCGAAGACGGCTGCCAGCGCTTCGGCGGTGTTCAGGTCGTCGTCCAGGCTGGCGGCAAACGCTTGTGCGGCGGCCTCGGTGCGGGCCGCCATTCGCTCGTCGGCACCATCCGGGAACTGCTCGGTGTCCATACGCAATTTGAAATTGCGCAGCCGCTCGATGGCCATCTGCGCCGCTTGCAGGCCATCGAAAGTGAAGTTCAACGATTTGCGATAGGGAACGGATGCCAGCAGGTAACGAATCACCTCCGGTTTGTAGCCGCGGCCGATGAGATCGCGCAGCGTGAAATAGTTGCCGAGCGACTTGGCCATCTTCTGGCCTTCCACCATCAGGAATTCGGCATGCAGCCAGAAGCGCGCGAAAGGCTTGCCGGTGAGTGACTCGGACTGGGCGATCTCGTTTTCATGATGCGGAAAAATCAGGTCGACTCCGCCGGCGTGTATGTCCAGCGTCTCGCCCAGATACTTGATGGCCATCACGGAGCACTCGATGTGCCAGCCCGGCCGGCCCGGGCCGATGGCGGTATCCCAAAAGAACTCGCCCTCCTTGGGCGCCTTCCACAGCGCGAAGTCGCGCGCGTCGGTCTTCTCGTATTCGTCCACGTCGACGCGCGCGCCGGCCAGGTTTCCGCTGAAGTCGTTATGCGAAAGCTTGCCATAGCCGGGAAAGGTGGCGATGCGGAAATACACCGAGCCGTCGCTCGTGTAGGTGTGCTGGCCGGCGGTGAGGCGCGCGATCGCGTCGGCCATGTCGCCGATGTGGTCGGTGGCTTTCACCAGGTGCTCGGCCACCTCCAGCCGCAGAGTGGCGCAGTCCTCCAGGAACGCCTGCGTGTAGACGGCGGTGTAATCCTGCAGACTCTTCTTTTCGGCCGCCGCGTTGCGGATGATCTTGTCGTCGACGTCGGTGATGTTCATGACGTGATCCAGGCCAAACCCGCTGGCACGCAGCCACCGCCGCAGGATATCGACGAAGGTGAAGGTGCGGAAGTTGCCGATGTGGGCGTAGCTGTAGACGGTGGGACCGCACGTGTATAAACGGACGGTGTTGTCGCGCGCCGGGTGGAAGTCCTCGACGCGCTGCGAGAGGGTGTTATAGAAGCGCAGCGCCATAATGATTGGGAAACTTCATCGTAGCAGAGGCACCCAAACCGGCGCGCAGCCAGGCGCTCCTGACGAACGGGGAGAGGAGCGGCCGCAGGCGCCGCGCCTCTCCCCGGCGCTACCGGCTCGGAGGGTGTTGCCGCTACTGCGTGAGCCGGAAGATCACCGTGATGGGGGCGATCACTTCGACCGGTTTGCCGTTGAGCAGAGTGGGCGCGTAGATCCACTGGCTGACGGCGTCGAGCGCGGCGGGCGCCAGCATCGGGTTGCCCTTGAGCACGTGCAGTTCGCGAATGCGGCCATCCGTGCCGATAATGCCTTCCAGTTCCACCGGTCCGGAGATGCGCGCGGCGATGGCCAATTTCGGATAGCGCGGTTCGACGCGGTAAATCGGTTGGGCCAGGCGGACGTTGCCGCCCTGCAGGCGTATGGGCGGTGCGGGCGGCGCCTGCGGCGCTGGCACGAACCTTTCCGGCGGGCGAATTAGCACCGGCCGCCCGATGTCCAGGATCTGGGTTACCAGGCTGTTAGGAGTGTTGCCGATTCCAACGATGCAGCCGACGCATGGGGCGGGAAGGTCCGCGGGGTCGTCGATGCGTACCGGATGAGCCGGAGTCACGGTTGGCAATTGCAGCACGTTGCCGTGAATCTGGAAGGGACGGGCGTTTACCACGCGCGGCGTCTGGCGTGGTTGCGCCGCGGGCTCCTGGCGCTCCGGAGCGCTGGGCGCGACGAGGGAAACCAGCATCTGCGCATGCGGCAAAACCTCCGGCCAGATCACTGGTGCCAGGAAGGCGCCCAACACCAGGAGCGTCTGTGCCGTCATCCCGGCGCACGTGCTCCAGACGCGTTTCGTAGAATTCTCATTGGCAAAAACCGCTGTTTCGAACATGGTGGTCGCTCCTTTCCCTGTTGAGACACACTATGGGCGCGGCGCCCCCGCAGGGCGTGTTTCCCCTTGTTGCAGGTTTCTTTGAGCTGCGTCCGCGAAGCGCGCTCACCCACATAGACACCGCATTGCGGCGGGAAGTTCCAGCCCTATCCGTAACGCCGTCGGTCTTGCCGCCGGTGCGTTTTGGGCGCCTGCAACGCCGGCGGCAAGACCGCCGGCGCTACCGGAGGAGAATGTAGCTGCGCCCTCCGGAGCGAAAGCTTCGCGCGGTTTCGGGTCACAATGGAAGGATGCAATTGCCGCCGCACGTGCGCGAGATCGTCGAACGGCGCGCCGCCGAGGCGGGTACCGCGTCCGTGAAGCGGGCGGCGGCGGAAATGTCGGATGCCTACCGGGCGGGATCGAATCCGCCGCGCATTGCCACGGCGGAGCGCACGGCCGCGTACCTGGTGACGCGTATGCCGGCGACCTACGCCGCGGCGCGCGCGGTGTTGCGGGAAACGCACCGCCTGCTGGGCGGGCGCGAGATTGCGAGCGTGCTCGATATCGGCGCGGGTTCGGGAGCGGCGTCGCTGGCCGCGCTCGAAGAGTATCCGGCGGCGGCGGTGACGCTGGTGGATCGCGACCGGGCGCTGCTCGATGCCGCGCGCGAATGGTTGCCACGGGCGCGGGTGTTTGCGGAGGACGTGACGCGCGCGCTCACGCTGGAGCCGCACGACCTGGCGATTCTAGCTTATTCGGCTGGTGAAATGGCAGCGCTGCCGCTGGAGCGGCTGTGGCGAGTCGCGCGCGTCGCGCTGATCCTGATCGAGGCGGGAACGCCGCGCGGGTTCGCCGTCATCCGCGCGGCACGGTCGGAGCTGCTGGCCGCCGGCGCGCATATGATCGCGCCTTGCCCCGGCGGAGACGCCTGCCCCATCGTCGATCCGGACTGGTGCCACTTCGCCGCGCGCGTGGAGCGCACCTCGCTGCATCGCCGCATCAAGGGCGCCGAGCTCGGTTATGAGGACGAAAAGTACAGCTATGTGGCGCTGGGGCGCGAGCCGGTGGAACCCGCGGCGGCGCGCATCGTAGGCCGCCCGCGCCATTATCCCGGTCTGATCGAGCTCGCCACCTGCACGCCGGAAGGCCTGACTACGGTGCGCGCGAGCAGGCGCGACCGCGACCGCTTCCGCGCCGCCCGCCACGCGGAGTGGGGCGCGCCGGGGATATGATGGTGGGCGATGATCGACCGCGAGCAGGCCTGGAATATTCTGTGTGAGTTTACTAAGTCGGAGGGGTTGCGCAAGCACGCGCTGGCGGTAGAGACGTGCGTGGTGGCTTACGCGAACCGTTTCGGCGGAGACGTGGAACTGTGGCGGGTCACGGCGCTGCTGCACGACTTCGATTGGGAGATTCATCCCACGCTCGAAGGCCATCCGCAGCTCGGTGAGCCGATCCTGGCCGAGCGTGGAGTGGATGAAACCATCCGCCGCGCCATCCTTTCCCACGCCAATCATACCGGCGTCGCGCGCACATCGCAGTTAGAGAAGACGCTCTTCGCCTGCGACGAGCTGGCAGGCTTCATCACCGCGATCTCCTACGTGAAGCCGCACCGCAGCGTGTTCGAAGTGGACGTAGCGTCAGTCAAGAAGAAGATGAAAGACAAGGCCTTCGCGCGCTCGGTGAACCGGCAGGAGATTATCGATGGCGCCGCCGAGTTAGGCGTGCCGCTGGAGGAGCACATCGACTGCTGCGTGAAGGCGATGCAGGCACGGGCGGAGGAACTGGGGATCAAGGGCAGCATTTAGAAGTGCAAGGTGCAATGGTCGTTGTAGTCACACATGCTAGTTTTGGCATATAATGGAGGCGTATAGTGCCGGAGCGACCTGAGCACCCGCGAAAGTTGGTCTGGCTGGCCGATTCGCTGGATCGGCTGACGAGCTTCCAGCACACGGTTCGACAGAAACTCGGCTTTGCGCTTTATCAGGCGCAGATTGGCCAGAGGCATGAGAGCGCGAAGATTCTGCGCGGCTTTGCGGAGACCGTCTGGCAGGTGCGCGCAGACGATCCCGGGGGGTCATACCGTGCTGCGTATGTCGTTCAGCTTCAGGCGGCCGTTTACGTGCTTCATGTGTTTCAAAAGAAGGCCAGGTCGGGGATAGCAACGCCGCGAGGAGAACTGGATCTGATCCGGCAACGACTCCGGCTAGCGCGCACGCTGGCTGGGGAGCGAGGTGATTAAAGATGCACAATCGGAAATTCACGCCGAGTTCGGGGAACGTCTTTGCGGACCTGCATCTGCCGCGGGCGGATGACCTATTGGCGAAGGCCGAGTTGACCGCAAAGATCATTGCGGAGATAGAGCGTCGCCGCCTGACCCAAAGTCAGGCGGCGGGAATACTAGGGATCGATCAGCCGAAGGTCTCGGCCCTGACACAGGGCAAGTTGTCTGGGTTCTCGATCGAGAGACTCATGCGCTTTCTGCTCCTGCTCGGCCGCGACGTCGAAATCACGGTCAAGGAGAAGCCCAGGTCGCGAGCAGCTGCAAGGCTGCGGGTGGCCTAGGGTTTGGCCGGGCGGTTCGAAGCCATGAGCGCCATTGCTTTCCGCGCGATGCGCGCGTTGACAAACTTCCACCGGGCCACCGTGCTCAGGGAGGCTTGCCCGCCCAATCGCTTCTTAATGACCACCGAGTCCGACACCGAGGCGCGCACCAGTTCGGTCAATGAATACACCTCGGAACCTGCACCGGGCTTTCGATCTGGCATCTCAGAAATCTCATAAGCATCATGGGCATCCAGAACACGCATTCGGACCTTCTGGCCGTACGGGTTGACGTACCTGATCCCCTTGCAATAGGAGCGCGCCTCTTTGATCGCTTGCTGGATCGCGTCGTCGAAGCTGGTCGCCTGAAAGAGGACGACTCGGTCCTCAATCAAAGTTGACTCAGGATCGAAATGCTTGTCGCGAGTCCTCGGCTCGCCTTCCGCAATGACACGGTACAACGTCCGCACGCCGTACCACGTCTTCTTCGGGCGTTTCGCTTTTCCAGACATCGCCGCGTGCGGCCTATTCGGCTGCCGGTGGCCCGCTCTCTGCCGCTCCGCCGCCGAAGGATTGCAATGCCAGATAGTTTAGGCCGAAGCGCTTGATGTTGTCGTGCTGCTTCTCGTAAAGGTTGAAGTGGCCTTCTTCGTCGCCGACCAGGCGTTCGAAGAGTTGCTTGGTGGCGGAGTCGGCATTGGCGGCGCATTCCTGCGCGGCCTTGTTGTAGGTCTTGACGCCATCCTCTTCCATCGCCATCACCTTGAGCAGGATCGCATCCGGATCCAGAATCTTCTCGACCGGCCCGGCGGCGACCATCTCCACATCGCCCTTCAGAAACAGAATGCGATCGGCCAGCACTTCGATGTGGCCCATTTCCTGGATCGCGATCCGCTTGAAAAGCTGCGCCAGCGGCGCGAAGCCTTGATCGTCCAAATGGAAATGAAAGTACATGTATTGATGCACGGCCTGCAATTCGTCGGCAACCGCGCTGTTTAAGAGATGAATGCTTTTCGCCTTTTCCATACCAGGGCCTCCGATTCATTATCGCTCGATGAAGCGGCATAGGGAATGCTCGGCCGCAGGGGTGCGAGATGAAAGTGGCGGGTTCTCGAATTCCGGGGAGATCCGCCAGTACCCGAGCGTACAACTTACGGAATTCGCCTCCCTCAGCGCGAAGGGCGCAAGAAAGTAGCCCACGGCCCAAGCCGTGCGGAAGCCATGTATTTCTTTCTCAGCCCCGGAACGGGGCGGAAGAGCGCTGGCGGAGACGCCTTACGCCCCGTTCCGGGGCTGTGCGTGCCGGCGTGCTTTCCCGACGGCTTACGCCGTGGGCTACTTTCTTGCGCCCTTCGGGCTTGATTTGGCCACGGCTCGGGAGCGCAGTATCCGTTCTTTGGTCGTCCATCCCGTCGCCGTTCATCCCATCACTTGGCGGACTTTCGCGGCCAGATCGGACGGGGTGAAGGGCTTTTCCAGGTAATGGATTTCGTCGTTCATCAATCCGTGGCGGAGAAGAACCTCGTTGGGATAGCCGGACATGTAAAGCACCTTGATCTCCGGCCAGCGGGCGCGCAGTTGTTCGGCCAGGGTTTTGCCGGACATGCCCGGCATGACCACATCGGTCACCGCCAACTGGCAACCACCCTCGACCGCTTCGGCGAGACGCAGCGCCTCATCGCCGCTGGAGGCTTCCAGAACGTGGTACCCGCAGGCACGGAGAGCCAGGCAGGCGAGGCCGCGTACACTGTCCTGGTCCTCGACCACGAGCACGGTCAAGTCCCGGTGGCGTTGGGGCGGTTCGAGGGCGGAGGCGGAAACCTGCTCCGCGGGACCTTCGGCGCATGGCAGGTAGATATCGAAGCGGCATCCCTTGCCCGGCTCGCTGAACACGCCGACGGAGCCGCCGCCTTGCTCGACAATGCCGTAGACGGTAGCCAGTCCGAGTCCGGTTCCGAGGCCGCTGGGTTTGGTGGTGAAGAACGGCTCGAAGAGATGCCGCATGGTTTCCTCGGCCATGCCCGCGCCGGTATCGGTCACGGTCAACTTCACGTAGGCGCCGGGCCGGCAACCGGGAGGGGCGTTTTCGGCCTCGAAGCGGGCGTTGGCGGTGGCAAGCAGCAGCCTGCCGCCGTCCGGCATGGCATCGCGCGCATTGATCGACAGGTTGAGCAGCACCTGGTGCATCTGGCCGGGATCGGCCATCGCCAGATCGAGCGCCGGATCGAGGCTGGTCTCGAGCACGATATCCTCGCCGATGAGCTGCTGCAACATGCGCTCGGCGCCGCGGACCAAAACGTTGAGTTCGAGCGGGCGCGGCCGGCTGATCTGGCGCCGGCCGAAGGTGAGCAACTGCTTGGTGAGCGAGGCCGCGCGCTCGCCGGCGCCGCGGATTTCTTCAATCGCCGGCCGCTGTGGGTCGTTTTCAGGAAGGTCCTTGATGAGCATGTCGCTGTAGCCGTTGATGACGGTCAGCAGGTTATTAAAGTCGTGGGCGACGCCGCCGGCAAGACGTCCGATGGCTTCCATCTTCTGCGCCTGGAGCAATTGTTCTTCCAGGCGGTGGCGCTCCGTGGCATCGCGCAGGATTCCGTGCATGGCCACCGGCTGGCCGCGCTTGCGCATGAGGCTGAGGTTGACCTCGACGATCAAGATTCCCCCTCCCTTGACCTGGATTTCGCATTCCAACGGACCCGGAGACTCGCCAGAGATCAGACGCCGCAAGTGTTCCCGTGCCGCCTCCCGTTGCGCGGCGGGGAGCAGGTCCCAGATGTTCTGTCCGAGTAGTTCCTCCTGGGTATAACCCAGGAGGAATTCGGCGGCGGGATTCACCGACGTCAGGTTGCCATGCAGGTCGGAGGCGAAGACGATATCGGGGGCATGGTCCACCAGCGAGCGGTACCGTTCTTCTTCCTGGTCGATGGCGGCGGTTTGTTCGCGCACGCGCTTGCGCAACAGCAGCACCCAGGCGAACACGCTGATGGCCACAAATGCGACGAGGAAGAGGGCCGCGAGTGCGCGCTGCCGGTTCCACCAGGAGGCCTGTTCCACGGTGACGACATCGCGGGGTGAGCGCAGCAGGATGCGAAACGACGCGGGCCTCATGACTCCCGATCCAATCGCCATCTGCTGTGCATCCACCTGCACGGAACAGATTCCCGTGATGCGGACGGTACTGCCTTCGGTCCAACGCGAAGCGCCATCGCCGGCCGCAGTCTGCGGCAGAACCGCGGCGAACACCGTGTTGCCGGACAGGATGGCCAGCGCCGGCTCCGCGGCCGTGCGGTCCAGGCCGATCAACTGACCTTTCACCTGGACCAGCGCGGAGTCGTGATCGCCCCGCAAGGCCTGCGCAGCGGTGACGGGTACGGGAAGAATCGGCTGGGCATTTCCCGCCCGCCGGAATATGGCGTCGGTAACGGTAGGCGTGAACCCTCCGGCAGCCGCGAAACCGGCCACATCCACCAGGTACCCGACGCCGAGCGGTGTACTTTGATCTGTCGCGGCACAGAGCCCCTGCGTAGCGTCCTGAATGCAGAGAGACCGGCCGGGCCAGAATAGTGTGACCCGCCCGCGTATGTGAACCCGGTGGCGAAATATCACGTTCGGCTCGTAGCGCAGCAGCCTGTTCACGGTAAGGACGGGCAACCCAAATGGATCGGACGCGGCAGGCTCTTCGATCTGCACCTGCGCCATCGAGGGGAAGAACAGGTGGGCTCCCGATAACTGGTGGAATGCGTTGAAGAAGGGCGCCACATTGGCGTGAATCTTCACCTTGGCGTCGACCAGACGAGTGTAATCCACACCCGGCTCCTTCCGCGTAGTGGCGGGGACCCTGCCGTCGCTCAGCGCGAGGTCCAGGGTGACATGTAGCGCCGTCTCCCGCACCGAGTGCACGACGCCTTCGGCCTCCATCCATTTACCGTCTTCTTCCCCGGTCCACATGCGCGCCAGGCTGGCGCGGGGAACGTCAACCGGAAGCGGAGCCTCTCCAATCACGCGGATGCGGGCGTGGTTGACGATCGGCGCGAAGTCGGCCGTATCGGTCACGCCTGTGATGTCAAGCAACGTGCCAGCGTGAATCGGCAGCACGGGCAGCAACGGCACGGCGACGAAGATGCCGCCGGTCTGGTCGAGAACGAACAGCGCGCCGTGTCTCGGATCGATGAACGGGTCGTAATAGGTCACTACAGCTCGCAGGTGAACCGGGTAGCCGCGAGCCGCTTCATCGGCGGTCATGTCGTGGGCCGCGCGCGCCGTGGTGAGGAGGGGCAATCGGGCCGGGCCGGCCGTGGCTGCTGCGAGCGCCAGGATGACGACCGCGCAGCCCCGCAATCCGCCAAGCGCCACGGCCCGCACCCCGCTTTTCGGCCGGGGCCGGCACAGTAATGATGCGGTGAGGGCCAGTCGAGGATTCTCGGGCGCGGTGCCCGGCGCGTCCGGGCCCAGCCACCCCGACCCAGTTGGTTCCGGCATGTGGGAGTAATGCGCTCAGCCAGGCCGCTCGCTGCCGGCCTGGCTGAGCTAATTCAGGTATATACCGGATTCGGATCGTTAACAAGCGCTATTGTGCACCTTGCTTTCCGGCATTGCTGGTAGCGGCTGGGTGCAGCACCACACGGCCGGCGTGGCGCGGAGCTAAAATAGAGAATTCATGCTGGAGGAAATGGGCGCCCGCTTCCGCATCTTTACTATTTTTAATCTTTCTGGCCGCGCGCTCTCCAGGGTGGGCGGACATCCGCCGATGTACTTGACAGGACGCGTGCAGCGATTGCACGGGTGTGTGCTGCGAAACGAATTAGAGCGGTCTAGCCTCCGAAAATCCGGTTACAGGCCCGCTGGCGCGAAAAACGTCGCGCCCGGCAGGAAAAAAAAGAGACGATTCGGTGTGAAACCCTTGACGGAGGGGTGCCTTACATGGTTTAATCAGGCGAAACTTGTACGAGACGCAACCGAATCGCGCGAGCGGGCTCAGTCGTGTTTTAGGGAAAGAATTTCTCTTGACACTGGCTGGGCGATCAGTTACTAATAGGTTTTACCGCGTCCGGTGTGCGTGTGCCATTTTTTGTTTGTGCCTGGTGAGCGCCTAATTAGTTAAAAACAAAAGGCGTATAGTCTGGCAAGAGTTTAGCAAAGGCCCGGCGGTCAGCTTGGTGACCACTGGAAATCGAATCTCCGCCCGACACGGAGAAGTTCTCAGGTTGTGTGAACGGTTTGGAAGCTGGAGTCGAGAGGCTCAGGTTGGAAGAGTACTTCGACCGATTCAACATTTTGTAAATTTACAAGGAGAAGGAAATGGCAGATTTTCGCAAATGGATTCTTGCGTTGTCCGTGCTAGCCCTGGTGTTCACAGGGGTGGCCAGCGCGCAGGTAACGGGCGGAACGACGACGGCAATTCAGTGCACCGCCTCCGCAGCCGTCCCCCCACAATTACGAGCTGAAGGCTACACAGAGCTGATCGGCGACATCACGCTGACTTGCACCGGCGGTTCTGCTCCTGGCATAGGGAATTTCATTCCCCAGGCCAACATCGTTGTCAACCTGCCGGCTACCATTACTAGCCGCCTGATCGGCAGCGGTTCGGAAGCTTTGCTGTTGATCGACGAACCGGGCGCTTCTGCTTCCGAGCAGGGCCTTGGACCGACGCTGCCGCAAAACCTCTGCACAACCCCGTTGACGGGTTGCCAGGCGTGGGAAGGTGTGGCTACCAATCCACCCGCGTTCCAACCGCCCGCCACGATTGACGTGGCCGCGGTATCCCAGGCGGATAGCATTATCAATCCGGTCCCCGTGGCGGATTTTGCTCCGAACGTGTATTCTGGCGTAGTTACCACCGTTGGTGGCAACCAGGGCCAGGTTACCTTCTTCGGTGTGCCGCTGCTGGCTCCGGTCACCGTTGGTGACCAGCGCGTGCTGCGCATCACCAACGTTCGCATCAACGCCTTTGAGTTGTCCCAAGGTGGATCTGGCCTCGAGACGGTTCAGGCCTACATTTCGGTCAACAACGTTCAGGCGACGGTTAACAACTCGAACGTGACCGTTGGCTACGTCCAGCCGAGTTTGACTGGTTCGTTCATCGATCCATACAACAGCGGCAAGCCCCTTTCGGTCGGCAACCTGTATCAGTGCATTGGCCACACGAAGTATGAAGTGGCACAATTGCAGTTCACCGAACTGTTTGGTACTGCGTTCAAGACGCGCGTCAATGGCACCAACGGCACCGGTACGATTAACCTTTATCCCGCCACTGTCAACGGTGCGGCGATCCAGAACATTCCTGGTTTCGTCTATAACTCAGAGTCCGGCTTCATCACCAACTTCGGCGCAACTACGGCCGACGTGGCCATGAATGCTGCCGGTCTGGCGGACTACGGCACTCGCCTCAAGGCGACCTTCGGCAACCTGCCGGCTGGCGTGAGTGTCTACGTCTCGGACACCAACGAGAACGATGGCCTCGCCACTGGTGCGGGGACTGGAACGCAAGAGGGCTGGGGCGTCACTTCCGCCATCGCCACCTCACCCGAACTAGCCTTCATGGTGGGTTCGGAAACGGGCGCCTCCTATAGCGGCGCTGCGCCGGCTGCAGGTGCTCTGACCCAGTTGTCGCCGGCCTCCAACGGTTCGGCAGAAGCGATTTGGGAAGTCGTCCAAACGCTGCCGAACACCAAGGAAAACTACGATTTCGGCGTGTACGTTACGTATCCGTCCGGGATCCAGGCTGAAAGCGGAGTCACCGCCAGTCTGAGCTATGCTCCGACGCCGGGTGGGGTGGGCGTGAATTTCACTACCAGCAACGCCGGCTTCGCTTCGAGCAGCTTTACAATTCCGCGGTTCGCACTGGAAGCCATTCCCAGCGGCGTGCCGTTCCTCAACATAGTGGCTTGCAACACCGCGCTGTTGTTCCCGTATGTGACGACGGCGTTCCTGGTTGCCGGCCAATCCGGATTCGACACGGGTATCTCGATCGCGAATACCTCGAGCGATCCGTTTAACACTCCCGCGCAGTCGGGCCTCTGCAACCTGTATTGGTACGGCGGAACCCCTGGCTCCACGACCGCGACTGCGACTAACCCGCAGACCAGCGTTCTTGGCGCAGGCGGGGTTGGCAGCGCAGTGCCGATCATCTCGGGCACGACCGCTCTCACTCTGGCGTCCCAGTCCGTGCCAGCCAACTGGTCCGGTTACATGATCGCCGTTTGCAACTTCCAGTTCGCTCATGGTTATGCGTCCGTCACCGATGTCGGCGTTCGCAACATCATGGCCAGCTATCTTGCGCTCGTCATCGGCGTCCCCACTTCCACCCTCCGCGGTGCCAGTGGATGGCCGATCGAAGCGTTGGAGAACTAGTTCAACCTGTAGTTCTTTACCTGAGAGGGGAGCTTCGGCTCCCCTCTTTTTTTGTCCGCTGGCACATCCCACTGCGCCGCTCTGGCGCGCCTCCCGGCAAGGATTCCCGCAGCCGGAACCTCACTTCGTGCGTCTAACAGTTCAGGTGGACTAGTATTGGGTGTGGGGGATGGATCCAAAATGAGATTTGACCGGTGGACGCTATCCGTGGCGGCGGCTTCCCTGTTGGCCGCTTCGCTGGCGGGGGGGCTTTCGGCCCCGCGCCTGATGGCAGCCGCGGCCGAGTCTGCCGACAGCCGGAACGTGGGCCGGATCGCACGCGTGTACGAACTGGTGGAAGAGAATCTCGCCACGCCTCCGGACCCGGACCAGGCCATCTACCGGGGCATGATTCCGGGGATGCTGCGCACGCTCGATCCACATTCCACTTTCTTCGATCCGAAGGATTTTCAGGCCCTGCGAGAAGAACAGACGGAGCACTATAGCGGGGTAGGGATGAGCGTGGGAACGCGAGGCGACCAGACGGTGGTGAGTGCGCCGTTCCCAGGGTCACCAGCGTACCGCGCCGGCATGCGGCCCGGCGACGCCATCGTCATGGTCAACGGCCAGCCCGTCGGTGGCATGAACACCGGCGAAGTGGTGGACCTATTGAAGGGTCCGCGCAACACGCAGGTGGCGGTGACGGTGGAGCGCGAGGCGGCCAGCGGAAGCAACGAGCGGATCGGCTTCACGCTGATGCGCGAAGACATCACGCGGAAGACCGTGCACGACGCTTTCTGGCTTAGGCCGGGCATCGCCTACCTTCACGTACTGAGCTTCGGCGACTATACCGGGCGCGAGGTGGAGCAGAACCTGAAACGTCTGGGCGAGGACCACATCGAGGGTTTGATTCTCGACTTGCGCGACAATCCCGGTGGTTTACTGAACCAGGCGGTGGATGTGGCCGGCCACTTTCTGGACAAGGGGCAGAGCGTCGTTTCGCAGCGCGGACGGAGTTCGCGGGAACGGGTTTACGCTGCGGACCACTCGATGCAGGGCCGGAAGTATCCGATTGTGGTGCTGGTCAACCACTATTCCGCTTCGGCGGCGGAAATCGTTTCCGGCGCGCTGCAGGATCACGACCGGGCCTGGATTCTGGGCGAGAACACGTTTGGCAAGGGCTTGGTTCAAACCATCTTTCAACTTCCCGGCCGCACCGCGTTGGCGTTGACCACGGCCCATTTCTACACGCCCAGCGGCCGTCTGATCCAGCGCGACTATTCGCACGAGAGCTTGTACGATTACTTCTTCCACGAAGGCCAGGCGAAGCCGGACTCGAGCGACCGGCGTGCCACCGATGGCGGCCGCGCGGTGTACGGCGGCAACGGAATCGCGCCGGACGAAGAGTACCACGCGCCGCGCCGGGACCGGTTGGAAGCCGAACTCGAACGGATTGGACTGTTTAGCTTCACACGTGCGTATTTCGCCGCGCATCCCGCCAAGCTGCCAGAGGGCTGGATGCCGGACAACGACACGATTGAGGAACTGCACGATTACCTGCTGGCGCACGCCTACCAGTTCACGGAGACCGAGTTCACGCGCGACCACGATTGGATCAAGCGCTACCTGGCGAAAGAAATGTACATCTGGGCGTTCGATGTGGACGAAAGCGACCGAGTGTTTGCCATGACCGATCCGGAAGCCGGGCAGGCGATGGACGCGCTGGCGCAGGCCGCCGCACTACTGGTGAAGAGCAGGGTAGTGGTTGAGAGCCGCCCGCCGGCGACTGCCGGGCAGCGGTAATCCGTCGCGACGCTCCGCGCTACGGCAACATGGCGCCAGCATCGACGAATATCGAGACGACTCCCGACACAACGGGCAGGACTGCCCGAGCCACCTGGGAGACCAAACCCTGAAAAGTTTCGGCCAGGGTCATTCCAACTACTCTGGGGTGCCCCTCAAAAAATAAGGCGTTAGGGTAAGCACCGGTGGGCCGTGTCCGCAATCGCGTAGGGTGCGCGAACCGGCTCATTCCGGATGTCCGGGAGCTGCTTACCTTAACGCCTAGTCCTCAGAAGTTCTCGCTTCTTGAATAGATCATAACCGGGGAAGCTGGCTTCTACAATAATTGGAATATACTAGCGTGGCGTCTTTATGGCGGTGGGTACACTGATATCCATCGGAATCGCCGCAGAACTCGCCTGCTCCGGGAGTTGATCGTGGATGAGCCGCGGGGCTTCCGGGGATCCGGCAGCCCCGCAGAGGGCGTTGGCAGGCCGAAGCCTGCCCCACCTCAGTTTCCCGGCCAGCTTAGCTCTTGCTACCATCGATACTTGAATCCCAATCCACAAATCATCGTGCTCGACGCCGGCGGGCAATACTGTCACCTGATCGCCCGCAAGGTGCGCGACCTGGGCGTGTACGCCGAAGTGCGTCCCAGCGAGACTTGGGCGGGCGAACTCGCCGCGGCGAAGGGGATCATCATCTCGGGTGGGCCGGCCAGCGTTTACGATCCCGAAAGCCCCACCGCCGACCCGGCGATCTTCTCGACCGGACAGGGAGTGCTGGGAATCTGTTATGGGCAGCAACTGATGGCATACCTGCTGGGCGGCGCGGTCACGCGGGGCGAGAAAGGCGAGTATGGCCTGGCCACGCTCGAGCTTGATGCAGCGCGCGACCCGCTATTCGGCGGCCTGGCCGGGCGGCAGCAGATCTGGATGAGCCATCGCGACGTAGTTACGGCGCCGCCGGCGGGCTTCACCGTGATGGGCCGCACGGAAACGTGCGCAGTTGCGGCCATCGGCGCCGCGGATCGCAAGCTCTATGGGTTGCAGTTCCATCCGGAAGTGGTGCACACGGTGCGCGGGCGGGAGTATCTGCGTAACTTCGTCTTCGCCGTGTGCGAATGCGCGCCGGATTGGGAACCGCGCGGGCGGGTGCCGATGCTGGAGCAGGAGATCCGTGACGCGGTGGGCGAACGCAGCGTCTTCTTCTTCGTCAGCGGGGGCGTGGACTCGAGCGTGGCATACACGCTATGCACGCGTGCGCTCGGTGCCGGCCGCGTGCGCGGCGTCTACGTGGACACGGGCCTGATGCGCGAAGGCGAGACCGACTTCGTGAGCCGTCTGGGAGTCTCCGTGCAGCAAGCGGGCGAACAATTTCTGGGCGCGCTGGCCGGCGTCACCGAGCCGGAGCGCAAGCGGCACATCATCGGCGAAGAGTTCGTACGGGTGCAGGAACGCATCATCGACGCGCGCCATATCTTCGAGGAGAACTGGATTCTGGGGCAGGGAACGATCTACCCGGACACGATCGAATCGGGAGGCACGGCCAAGGCCGCCCTCATCAAAACGCATCACAACCGGGTGGCGGGCATTCAGAAGCTGATCGACAGCGGTCGCATTGTGGAGCCGCTGAAATCGTTCTACAAGGACGAGGTGCGCGAGGTGGGCCGTGAACTTGGTTTGCCCGCCGAGCTGCTCGAACGGCACCCGTTTCCCGGCCCAGGCTTGGCGATTCGCTGCCTGTGCGCGGAATCGGACGCGGCGCTGCACGCCACTGCGGATGGGTATGTCATACCGGTTCATTCGGTGGGCGTGCAAGGCGATTCGCGCAGCTACGCGCCGGTGCTGGCGATCGATGCAGTTGATGGACACGCCGCGCCCGATCACGAACGCGCTACCGCGCTGATCAACCGCCTGAGCCAAGTCAACCGCGTGATCGCGGCGGTGGCGACGCGCGTGCCGCTCGCCGGAATGCTGGTGCGGGCCAGTTCGCTCACGCCGGAACGGATCGAGCGATTGCGACGCGCCGACGCCATCGTGCGGCGCCTCTCGCACGCAAGCGGCTTTGACGGCACGGTGTGGCAGTTTCCGGTGATCCTGATTCCACTGGGCACGGGCGAGGCACCCGATTCGGTGGTGCTACGGCCGGTGGATTCGGTGGATGGCATGACGGCGCGCTCGGTTACGATGCCGGTGGAATTGCTCGATCCAATGTGCGAGGAACTGCTGGCGATACCGGAAATCGCCGGTGTATTCTACGACCTTACGCACAAACCACCGGCCACCATCGAGTGGGAATGAGAGCGATCCACCGCACGAAAATCGCGGTGGTCGCGGGCCGGAACGGCTTCCCTGGCCGGGGCGAGTTGCGCCCGCACGCGAGAGTTGGCAGGCTGAAGCCTGCCCCACCCAGGCATCGCCAGATTTACTTCGCCGCTGGCAGCCGGACTTCGGTGCCGGATTCCCGATTGAGGCGCCGGGTCAGGTCGTAATCCACCAGCGACAGCGAGACCTGATTGTGGGTGTTGCCAGCAAGAAAGTAGTGCAAAGTATTTCCCTCCACCCAGTAAGCCACGGCCAGGTAAATGTGGTGGTCCTTGAGGGCGATGTAATAGTGTGCCGGCTCGGGTCTCGCAGCGGCATCGAAGTTTTCGAAATCGATGATCACGCCGTGCGGCGGCGGCTCCGCGGGGGTCGAGTGCTGGGAGCCGTAGGAACCGCTAACGCTGGCCGCGCCGGTGGGCGGTTGGTACGACTCTGTGTATGGCTGGCCGGCCGGCGGCGCATTATCTGGATCGACGACCGGATAGACGTAGGGAACCATCACCATGGGGGCCGCGTGCGAAAAGCGCGATGAGGAACGATCGCCACTCCATCGCTCGCCAGACGTTGCCGCACCCGAATGGCCGGACGATGAACCGTCACGGTGTTGCGCCGCGAGAGTGCCGGAAACCAGGACGGCGATTGCCAACCCGCAGAGTATCCTCATACGCGAGTCTCCCTGCTCCAATTGTACAGCCGGGTAACCGGGGCGGGGATGGGGCTCTTTAGGGCTACGACTTCCTGCGAAGAAACTCAAAAACGACATAGCCAATGAGCGCGGCCATAATGGCAATCGCAAAATTGGCATTCGTCAGAATGTCTGCGATTGCCCAAGCAAAGCCCATTGTCCGTCCTTTTCCCGAACGGGTAAATTCGCCCATGAGCAGGTTGGAATAGAACAGGAAGATTACAAAACCTATCTCGACTATGGCTCTCCAGATTGCCTTTCTCACTTGTCTGAGTCTAGCAAATTGGCGAAAATGCCCGCCGCGCGGGCGCGTGCCTAGTGCGCAACACGCTAGATTGCCACAAATCACAACCTGCGTTGCCACTTGTTTGCGTGCGACAGATTAAATGGCAGCTATATACACGAAAAGCGGGCCGCTTGCGCAGCTCGCTCGTTTTGCCAAAAACCGCCTTGCCGTGCGCCCTAAAACCGGGGGAACACCGGGCCGCTCATGACGCGGGGCGCCTTCGGCAGCCGCCCGTGCTTCTCCAGGAATAGCTCAAATTCGCGCATCATCCTCCGCACTTCGATAGCGACGGGCGCCCTCGATCCCAGCTCCTGGTCGATCCCCTGCGAAGCAATTGTCAGCAACCTCATGTGCAGGGGGTTGTCTGCCCGCAACGTCACAGTCGGGACAGCCTCAGTGTTCCCGCCGCCGAGTCCACCGTTTTGCATTCGTTTAACCTCTCGCCTCCCTTCCGCCCTCTGTCCGCTCTCCTGAAATGACCAGGCGCCGCGGAGCGGAATGCTTTCCCCAGTCGGCCTTCAGCCGTGCAACCCCGCTAAGTATTGCCGCTTCCGCATCCGGGTTTCTGGGGCATATCTTGATTAACTCAGTATCGGCGTTGCCGCAAGCCCGAAGTGTGAACACAAGGTAAGCTGTCGCTTGCTGGCCGCCCTTCATTGCTGCACCTGCCTGCCCGTCGTTGTGTTCGTTGCCGTCAACGTCGTTCCACCCTCCATCACGGCGTTGTTAATCATCCCGCACAATTCCGCGACTCCACTCGTTCCATACACATGGCCGTAGACGTTCACCGTCACATGCCGCGCGCCACTTCCACTGGCAGCCGTCCCGGCCGCACCGCCCTCGCTACTATCCGCCCCGGATCCGCCGCTAGACGCCCTACTGGAGCCGCTGTCGCCCCCGCCAGAGCCACCGCTGCTCCCGCTCGGCAGTGCACGGCCCGCAATCGCCGCCACGGCCGCCACGGAGCCGAAAATCGCCGCCGCGGTGAATGCCTGCGCCGCCGCGTCATACTCGCGGTTTGCCAGTCGGAAAAAGCCCAATGCCAGAGAGTAGATGGCATGCGTGGCAGCCATTCCGGCCAGGGAAGCCAGCGTGCTCTTCAGCGCTTCCTCCATCGCCGCCTTGACGTTCTTCCGATAGATAAACGCCTCCATGGCGGCCGATCCCATGCCCTGCGCCATCTTCTGGAACGCGTCCTGGACTTCTTCTTTCATCCCCTCCAGCGCCACGCGCACCATCATCAGGGATTGATTGGTGCTGCTCTGCCATTCCTTCAATAGGTCATCGTTGCGCCGAATCATCTGGCCGAATTCCGCCCCGAACACTCCCTTCCATCCCTGCGAATTGTGGAGCTTCTGCAGGTCCTCTTGCTCTTTCTTGAGCAGCCCCTCGCGAACCATCAGAAACTGCCACGAAATCCGCACCCGCTCCGCTTCCCCCGTCGCCGTGGCCAGCGTCTTTTTCTCTTCGATGGCGCTCCACCTCGCCGCGTCCGCCTGGTACTCCGCCGCGATCCGCTGCACCGCCGTCTGGTGCTCCCGGTTGATCCGCTCGAGCTGCTCGCCCAGCCGCGCCATCTCCGCGTCGTATGCAGCCTTTTCCTCGGCCGCGATTTTGACCAGGCCCGCCTTGCGCGCCGCCGCGAAGCGTTCCTCGGCCGCTTCGACGGTATGGCCTTCCTTCACATAAGCGTCCACCTCGTCCGCTATATGGCGATTCCAGGCCTCCCGCCTCGCCTTGAACGTCTGCTCGGTCTGCGCCGCCACTTCCGCCGCCAGGTCCGCGTTCCCCTTCAATCTCTCGCGCAATCCGTCGTCGGCGATCTTCCGCGCGCCCGCCACATACAGCTCGTGGAGCAGTTGCAGGTTCGCTGACTCGTCCGTCGCATCCCGTTTCCCTTGCTCGACAATCTTCGCCCGCCGCGCTTCGATCTCCGCCGCCCACTCTGTCTGCTTCACTGCCAAGGTCTGCGGCCCTTGCTTCAGTAGCTCGGTGCGAAGCTGCGCCCCGGTCTCCGCCACCGCCGCCACCACCGCATCGCCGGCCTTCTTCGCCATCGAGGCGATCAACTGCGGCAGCATCGACCCTGCGGCTACCAGCGCCTGCATCTCGCGCTTCGCCGCATCCGTCAGCATCTCGCCTGCGGCAATCCGCTTTTGGTATTCGCCGATTGCCTTCGCCAGGTGCTCCTCCAGCACCCGCGCCTCGTCCGCTGCTTTCGCCTCGGGACCCGCCAGGTCCGCCATCTTGGTTTTGATTTCGCTCAGCAGCTCCGATAGCCCGCGGTAATCCTCTTTCGTCTTCGCGACGCGATCGTCTCCCCCGCTGCCGCCGGGCTTCGGCTCCTGAGACATGGCGTCCTGGACCTTCCGGATTTCCGCGCCGATGGCTTTTATATCGGTCAGCCATTGTTTGTTGAACGCATCGAAGCCGTGGACCAATGCTGGCAGGTCGTACAGCATCACCGAGAAGCCCGTGAGCCCAGCCATCAGCTTGCTCAGTTCCTCCGTCGCGAAACGGCCCACTCGAATGCCCAGAGCGTGCACATAGCTGGTGACGAGCTTAATCTGCGCCTTGAACCCTTCGAGGCTCTCCACGTCGGCCCGGTGGACCTGCGTCCCCATTTCCTCGGTCTTGTGGATGTAATCCCGGAGTGCATCGCCGCCCATCGCCAGAAAACGTGCCAGGTCTATGGCGCCGCGCCCGAATGCTTCTCGCGCCGACGCCGATGATAAGACGGATGGACCCATCTGCTTGAACCGGTCCATCACCAGTTCCAGCAGCGGCAGCATGTCATTTTCGCCGGCCTTCACCTGCTCCTGCGAGATTCCCAGCGCGTGAAACATCTTCATCTGCTGCTCGCCACCGTGCGCCGCTTTCACGATCGTCGAGGCGAACCGCGTCAGCCCGCGCACCAGCGAGTCGTAACTGACGCCGGTTTCTTCCGCCATCAGGTGCAGCCCGCTCATGTTCTCGATCGAGATTCCCGTCGCCCTCGATCCGCGCTCCACTTCCTCCACGTAATTGGAATATTCGTGCGCGCACGCCATCAGACCGCTGGCCAGCGCCACCACTCCGGCCGCCGATGCCGCCGCCATCGCCGTCATCGCGCCCTGCACCGTCGAGAGGTCGCCAAATACCCTGGTGGACCAGTCCGAAAATTCGGCGGACAAGTCCGCCAGATCCTTACCCAGCAGCGCGCGAAACCGCTCGATGTTCGCTTCCCCATCGTCGGTGTTCGCCCCGATGCGGAACAGCAAATCGGCAGTGGAGTCTATTGACATGCCTTCTCCTTTACGTCAGTCGCTTCTTCGCGCTCGGTCAGGTGTCCGAACACCACGTACTTAAACCACGTCTCATCCACTCTTCCGAGTGCGTATTCTCCCGGGTGTTCGCGAACAAATTTCTCAACATTCGCTTCGCTGAATCGGAGGTGCCCACCCAGGCCGCCATGCCCTTGAGCTTCTCCCAGGAGGCCGCGCGCAACCCAGCTCTCGATGCGCGTGTGGCTCAGTCCAAACACCTGGCACAAGTCCGAGACGTTATAGCCAGCCCGCAGCCGGTATGAGAGTCTAACTTTATTGGCGCAGGCACTCAGCGAATGAAAGCTGCGCCCCAGGGCGCGCGCTATCTTCGTGATCGGGACGACTCCGGACATTTCCTGGAGGTAGTCCAGCTCTTTCGACGTCCACGGGCGGCGCTCGCGCTTGCTCCGCCAGCCTTGCTGACACGCCTGCTCCTTCAGCCAAGTTTTTGGAAGCCCGGTGCGAGCGGAGATCCTATTCAGGTTCGCCGCAACCTCCCGAAAACCGCCGACGAAGGCTAGCCGCAACTCTGTGGCCAGTTCGGGGGTGAGCGGCGGATACTTGCGGCGACTCGGCCTTGGGCGGGGCGGCCTGCAGAACGCGCACAGCCCATCCGGGCCTGCCTTCTTCTCCTCGCAGGATTTGCACGTAGCCGCCGCGGTGCCTTGCTCCACTGGCACGGGGCGCGCCGAACCTCTTACAACCGCGTGGGGGTTGAGCCGCCCCATCAGATACTGCTGGTCGTGATGGTGTTCCGAGGATTCACCAGCGCCCGCGCCTTGTTCCGGCGCAGATGTGGCGTCTGAGCCGAGGCCGCATACGTCCGCGGCCCCGCTCGAAGTTGGTTGAGGTGTGTTCCCCGATCTGGTTGGTTCCGCTCCCTTATTCGACAGCAACCCTCAAACCTTCCCGGCCCCCCTGGGAAGAAAGCAATGTCGCCATGCGAGACGCCAGTCTCGCGCCATTTGAAACGCCAGAAAACGCGTCCCGCGCCCCTTTAAGGCCAGCCACCGCCAGGGCGCCCCGTCGTCCCCCCTCCGGGCGCTCCTTGCGGCCACAGTCCGGCCGTGGTGCGCCGGGCGGTGGTAACCAGCGCGAAGGCAGCCCGGCGAATTCACGCCTCCGCCGGCCGCCACCGGTGAGCGTGAGCGCCACCCGTCCCTAAGTGCGCGGTCCCTGTTCATTCGGCCAGGTCTGCTCCCCTCGGGCGTATGCGTCCAGGGCGGAAATCTCCCGCTCGGCATCGCGAATGTGCGAATCGAACTGGAATCGCCGCGCCTCCGAATCGCTCCTGTCCGCGGGAAGAGCCTCCCTCTGTTCTTCCATGCTTGCGATCTTGCCGCGGATCTCAGTCTTGAGGCTGTTAACTTGGTTCACGGTCGCTTCTCCTTTTTCCAAATACCGCACGAATGCTGGCGTTCCATTAGCCGGCCTTCGCCTGTTCTACTTCAGCCCTTGCAGCGCGGAGACTGGCATAAAGCTCGCTCGCCTCCGGCTGGTTAAGTAGGCACCACATTGGGTCCAGACAGTTGATGAACGCGGCGCCCTGGCCCGACACGTTCCCAATTACAACCTCTGGGACAGCCAAAGAGAGGGACCGGAAAACGGTGGCGAACACAGCGAGATCAATCCACCGTTCCCGCAACGAAATCGCCGCTTGCTCGAAACTCAATTGGGCCTGGCGATGTCGCTCCCTCCCGAGAGTCAGCCACGCCGTTTCGATTTCACCCTTGAGCCATTTGAGCCGCTCCTGGCTCTCTTGCGCTTTTCCCCGAGGGATGTCGGCCCGCAGCGCCAGCACGCGCTGCCGCCGTTCAGCCTGCGCGATCTGAATATCTTCGCCAAACGGGGCATCGGAAAGCGGAGCGCCTGAACGCGCTAGATCGGCCTCCTTTTCCGCGACGCGCGCTCGGAGATTCTGGACCTCCGCACCCGCTTCGCGCAGCTCGCGTTCGGCACCCTCCAGCTCCGCGAGGATTATGGTGTGCTGGCGACGTTGTTCCGAGAGCGCCTCAACCGCTTCCTGGACTTTCGGCATGGTCAGTCCCTGTTGGCCCATGGCTATCTCCGGCCCCTGGCGGCCCGGCTCGTCCGCACGGAATCGGCGATCTTCAGTACGTCGCCCAGCCCCATCCGGCGCCCATCGGATGCGACGATCTGTCGCGCCTGCTTCGCGACCCGCAACGCTATTTCCTGGTCCGCTGTGGCGTTGGGGGGAATCGTCGTTATGTCCAGCGGCGATCTGAGTGGCTTCAAGGAGCCGTTCTCAAACACCGCCGGGTTGACGAGCTGGCCACCGATGTAATCGAAGTAGATCGACTGACGGCGATTCACCTGCTCCAATTCTATTCGCGCCTTAGTACAAAAAAGCTCCGGTTCGTCCGCAGCGACGGCCAGCAGTGCCATGTCGTGAGACATACCCGTGCTCTGTTCTTTCTCGTACACCTTCCGCTGAATCCAGCTTTCGATGTCGGGAAGCCCATTCGCCACCGCTTGCTTGAGGCTACTGTCCATCTTCTGGGCAAGCGCTTCGCTGCCTACAAGCATTCCCGTCCGGCCACGAGCCATGCATCTCTCATAAGTGCTTCGAGTATCCACGTTTTTCCTCCCTTAAGATCCGTTCCCAAATTCGACGTGTGCAGATTCCCGCGCCGCACGCAATTGCTACATCAGTCCCAGAAACCCGATAGCGACTTTGCTCACCGTCTGCCGCCTCACAGCGGGCGCCCTTCACCCCAGCGAAAGAGGAAAGAACCGAAGTGAGCGCCGCCCGCAAGCCTTTATGCATTCCGCTATGCCACCTGCCCCATGCCCCACAACATGCCGCCGACGCCTGCAATCGTCTTCTCGCCAATCCGCTTGCCCTGATGCTTCGCCTTCAATAGATCGATGCTCCGCATCAGCCGACGCATGCTTCCAGCCGTCGCATTAAACCACAGATCGAACGCCGCGTCATCGACCTCCGCGATGGCTTCCTGCTTTACTATGGCTGCCATCTCCGAGCGTGTGATTCCGCTCAGGGGCGCCCAGATCCCGACGCGCGAACTGAGCGCGCCCAGGTCCGCCATTTTGGCATTCATCAGCCGCGCCAATAAAATCGGTGCTGCCAGCATCACCACACCGCAGCCCGCTTCGTGCGTTCGGTCGTGAATCTGGCGGATTACCTGACATACCCTCGGCCGCAGCGTCTCGCATTGATCGAAGATCAGCAGACAGGGATGCTCTTTCAGGTGCTCGCACAGTGAGTTGAACATCCGGCCGCCGCTCTGGCTGCCCTGGACCACCGGAAGGTCAAACATCCGGCATAACTCGCGCACGAACTCCACCTTGTCTGTGCTGGAAAACTCTGAGAATTCCAGCACCGCGCATGCGATGGCAGCCCCGCGGCGCCGCCTCCACTCGCGCACCGCTTCCGTCTTCCCATGCCCGAAGTCCGCGGTGATTACACCGATGGCGGAGTGTTCCGCACAGTAGTCCAGGACCTCGCCGATGCGCCGGGCCGTCTGCGTCTCGTAAAACTTGCCGGCGCAAGCTATCTTGCGCGGGCGCTTGTCTTCGTCCACCAGCAATGTCACCGACTCGCGGCCTCCGGGTGTCAGGACTTCGCCGGCCTTCGCCTTTCGCACCACGGAAAGAATCTGCCCCACCACGTCGCGTCCCCCTGGAAAGGCGCCGGCAATCCACGCGCGGACGGAAGAATCCGCAATTGTGGTGAACTGTGCGATGTGCGCGGCCGTCACGTCCGGCCGCCCTTTCATCCACGCCAGCACTTCCTCGCGGGCCACGCTGACTTCTTCGTCGCTCAGTTGCCGCACCATTAGTCCGCGCCTCCTCGATCCGAGGTGAAGAACTGAAACTCCACATCGGCGTCCGCATCGGGCGCCCTCTCGGTAGCCTGAATCGTCGATTCAGTGTCGGTAAAGGAAAACGCCGCCTCAGCCGCCCGAGCCGCCGCAGCCTCGGCAATCGGCGCCGGCAACTGGACAGGCGCTTCTGTGGAGGGAAGTGCTGCCAACCGCGTCGGCAGCACTTCCCTCCGGCGCGCCAAACGCTCTTCCGGACTGGCCACCGGAATCTGCTGATGAAGTAGGGCAATTGCTTTCTTGATTTCGCGGCGCGCCGTCCGTCGCGTTTTCTCGTCTTCGACGAATAAATCCTCGCCCTGCTTGCGCAGAGCAACACAGTGTGCCAGGCCGGCGAATCGATCTCGCCAGTAAATTGCCACCTGGGAAAGTTCGTTGGGATCGAACGCAACCTCGACGAGCTGTCCGTTGAGTGCCATGAGCTGTGTGGGCTCACCCTCAATCCGATAGTGGAACCTCTGGCCGCCGAACGTCGCACAGATTTCGCCATGCTTGACGGTGAATTCCCGCCTCTTCGTGAAAACCACATGGAGGTCTTCCGTGCGAACGGTGCGGCGCTCAACACGTCTAATGAGAAGGTCGAAGCACTCGGCCGGCGACATCCAGCCCCTTCCAGTAGGGAGCGCTTTTTGCATGCCGTCTCCCTGAAGGGGTCTTTCATTGATGTCTCTGATCGCAGTGTCGTACAAGTCGGCCATTTCCTGAAGTGTTCGAAACGGCGATTGTGCCCGCTCTCCACGCTCCCAGGCGCGGTGCTGCCTGAGCATTTCGTCAAGGTGCTCCGGGCGCGCCGAAGGGCGATGACCTACCCACTCCGGGAGTTGACGGTCGAAGTTAGAGATTCGATTGAACGATGGTTCAATAATTTTGGCGCGGGCGTTATAGGCAAGGGCGTGAGTCACGCGCACACCCAGGGTCCCGAGCACCCCTCGCCAACTCGGATCGAGGTCTCCCACGGGGCCGGCCTGTTGTTTGCGGATGTGTTTCCCTTCAAGGAACTCTGCCCGAAAATCCTTACCGCGGTCGAAGTAACAGTTTTTCGGGACACCGTGCTCGATGAAGACCTTTTTCAGAACCGTCGCTATGCTGTCTGACGAGGGTACTTCGAACAGCCCCCACGCGAGAAAGAGGCGCGATCTCATGCACAAGGCCGCGGTTAGCCAAGGCCTTGCCAGGACCCAACCGCCTCTCACTTGAACTCTGACAAACACGTCGAGAACCCTGTGATCCATGACGCAATATTCCAAAACCTCGATCGCTTTCAGGTCTCGGTGGGAGATGATCTCCTGTGTGTTTCGGTAAGTCTCCTCCCCATCCCGAGCCAGTGTTCGTACAGGCTCGGGAATTACCCTTTCGACGAATCGTCGTAGCGTCATGCAGGAGACTTCAGGGAGCCGCGCCTTCTCCGCGAGCTTGCCATCCGCATCGAGATAGCGGGCGTATTTCGCCGCGTCCTCTTTGCCGAGCGCCCAGCCGATTCTTTTATCGCGCCACTCTCGCTCCTCGTTGTAAGCCCGGTGGATCTCACTGACCCTCAACGCGCCGAATGCGCCGCGGTTCGGAATGGCCAGGCCAGTAACCTCCTCCCGCGCCGCCCGGTTCAAACTTGGAAAGGTTCCCTTGTCTGCGCGGTCTTTGTCCACCAGTCCCATCATCCCGTGGCGCTTGTATTTCTTCACCCAATGGCGAATCGTGCGTTCCTTGCAGCCGTGGTCGATGGCCAGCCGCCCCACAACGGCAAGCTTGCGGCCGTTGCAGTCCCGCCATAAATCCTGGAACTTGCCGGGAAACAAGAGGGGCTCGATGATGCAAAAACGCCTCTCGGCATTGGCCCTGTCGGCGACGCTCAGGTTGAGAGCGGGGGTATCATCCTCGGATGGGGGGCGCCGGTTCCATTCTTGAACGCCCAATACCAGAGCAGGGGAGATGCTCAGGTCAACCGGTGGAGCTTTCTGGATTAGGTCGCCCATGGCTCTATGCGACGATTCGGAGTGCTCGCCTTTTGCGAACGCAGGTGAGGAACCTGACCAAGAGTTCCCCCTGCAGCACGCCCAGGCAGTAGCCTGCAATCTCAATGTGCATCTTTGTGTTCGCCCCAGAGAACATCAGTAATATCCGGTCTTGAGGTCCGCCGTCGCCCTCCCTGAAGCCGAGACAGAAAGCTTCGTCTGCGGCTGTCGGATCAGCCAGCGCGACAGAGGATGTGTCCTCACCGCTGAGCGAACCAAGGTAATGTGAGATTCGGTAACCACCGGGCTGCAAATTGTCCCCAATCCCGGCACTGATGCGCGTGTCCGCCCCACTGGCGTGGAGATAAAGCCTTGCTCCGCTCAGTTCGCCGGGATCTGCAGGGGCGAATTCTTCCAAGCGCACAACCAGGTCCATGTTGCTGTTTGTAATATGCGCCGCGTAGCCAGAGTCGGCGATGTCAGCCGCGAACGGCCGGGCGTCCGCCGGGAGTGAGCGTGGCGCCTTCGTCCTCGCCGGTAACGGTTCTGCAGCAGGCGAGCTGCTCATGGCCGCGGTTGACAACGCAGCCGTCGCGAAAAGGGACCGTCTATTCTTCATTTTGCTTTTCCGCCTTTCTGTCTTTCGCACGCGAGGTAATACACACCACAGGTGCGAGCCTGCGCGCGGAGCGCTTTCGCTGCCCTGCTGGCTCTAATACATGAACGTCGTACCCGGCACTGCCCAACCGACGCTGAATCTCCCCAATCCGAACGGGGTCGAAGACGAAGGCGGGATAGCCGCCCTCTGTGTGCCACTCATCACCCGTCACCGCTAGGAGCGCTCCCGCCGTGATGGCGTCGTGGAGGTAGCACGCGGCCACGGAGCCGCAATTAAAAACAAAAACATCAAGCGTCCCCCACTCGCCGACCGCGTTGCGAAACCAGGTTCGAATTTCGGACGGCCAAGTGCGCGGGTCCGGGATCGGTAGTGCGCCGATCCCGCCGCCAGCGCCCAATTGCCGCCTCGGCTGAGCCATCCGGCGAATATTGGAAGAAGGGGCCATCAGATTCGCGCCTTCACGTTTCGGGCGCGAAGCAAGTTTAGCCATGTTCTGAAGCACTCGTAGGAGATGGGCGGCCCGATGCGGCGGTACTCCCTCGCGATATCTCCAGAGCGGCGGGCGCGGCCCGCGGCTTCCACGATCCGCGGTAACCACTCCTCGGTGCGCGCCAGCGGGCGTCCTAAGTCGCTCCGGCGCTTTCGCGCGAGGGCGCCGACCCCGCCAAGGAGGTACCGTGTCCTCCAATGATAGAGCGAGCGAACCGACGCTCTCAGACCTTTACTTATGAGGTCGCGGGCGACAGTTCGCGCCATGACCACCTTGCAGCCGCGTGGCGCAGCGAACACAACCAAAAGTCCGCGTAGCCTCAGTAAATCGGCCCCCAGCCCCTTATCGCCTGGAAATGTCTTCACTTCGCATTGGGATGTTGTCAACCGCCCCGCTGAGGATTTAGCCATTTCGCCGCTCCATGCACCCCAACGCCGCGGCGCCAATCGAGGTTGTCAGCCCGTTGCCGCGCTGTGTGCCGGGTTCGCTCCGAAGTCCCGTTTCCATTGGCGCTCGGTGGCTGTCCCGCTTCCTGTCCAGGTTGTCGCCGGCATATTCAGACATTAAGGTCTCGTTTATATTGACGTCCGGCGTCTGTTCAGGAGACGTCGGCGGGGCGCCGGCAAGATCGGAAGTAGTAACGCCGCGCGTTTCCAATGCCCTCAATATGGGGCCCCGCTCGCGGGCGGTCGCGGCGAATCGAAGCAGGGCAATCAGCCTCTCAGTGTTGGGGAGCGCATCCCCCGATTCATATTGTGAGAGACTTGCCTGCGGCCAACCTTGTAATCGGGCGAATTCGGCCTGCCCTTGGTTCGCGCGCCGCCGCATGAGCCGTATTGCTCCACCGAGGTCGCTCGCTTCCCTGGTCGCCCTCTTCGTATTGAATCCCATTGACTTGTGGTACGCTCGCGGTTTCCGAGGTCCTTTGTATAGACCTCTCAATTATTGTCTGCAAAAAGACTTTTTTGTCAATGGTTTTCTTGCAGACTTTATAGAGGAGCAGTGTGAGCGATATTTCGGCCACTATCCGCGAAGTCCGGCAAGCCCTGGGTATGCGCCAGGCGGACCTTGCAGAAGTGTTGAAGGTTAGGCGGAACACCATCAGCCAGTATGAGACCGGCACAGCCAAACCGAGCACTGTGGTGCTCGCGCGTCTGTACAATATATCGCCGCCCGGCCAGTGGAAGAGCGCCGTCCATGCATACCTGGTTTCGGATTTTCGGGGATCCTTCCCAGAGCACCCAGAGTTGGCAGAGGCTGTTATCGCTGACATCGCGACCAGTGAAAGCGTGCTCGCCCAGTTCCCTCCAACAAAGAACGAGCGCCGGAGCCAGCAGCTCGCGCGCTTCGCAGCCCTGATTCCGAGGATCGCTCAGAAGCCCATGCTCGATGGGTCGATTAACGACATCCTGGACGACTGGTTTACGCGCGGCGATAGCGAAACCGTCAAGGTCTTCCGGGACGCGGCGGAGTATGTTCGCATTCGGCTTGGAATCTCCGCAGGGGTCGATACCGAAGAGCCTGGCGAGGCTGACATTATGTCTGCTTTGGCCAAGAAAGCACGCCAGATGGCAATAGCTCTCCTCCGCCAGGCGGATGTGGCTGAAGACCAGGGCCGCACGGTGCGTTCCTCGCCAAAGCGGAGGAAGAACACCTGACCGGCTTCGGTGACTGAATAAAGTCTCGCGCGAAGACAGCCCCATCCCGTGAATGCTGACGATCGCGTACTTCCGCCCTTTCGCACCCAGTCCGACCCGCACCCACGCAGGCCCGCGCTGGTTCATACGGAGAGAGCAAATCAAGCGGATTGTGCCCACGGCGGGTGATGGAGGAAAGAAGTCAGTTTGAAGCTTGACAGTATTTATGATTGGCGTTGCCGTGAAGTTTTCGAACGGCTGGTGCGCAGGGCCTCTGTCGCTTACGCCCCACATCCCGCCGGGCTGGAGGAATCTGATGAAGGCCCTGTTCTCACGACGCGGCTGGTCATTGCTTAGCCGCTCCATCCTTATGTATTCCCTACTCGCCGGATCTGCCTCCGGCGCCGAAAACGCTGGCGCACCATTGGCCGCGCCGGGACCGACCTCCGGTTGGGGAGGGGGGGTGGTCGTCGTAATAGGCCTCATCGCCTTTGCTGTGGTGCTTGCATTTTGTGTTTTGTTGTTCATCGCGCCCCTAAAGCTCTATGGAATTCATCGTGGCATCCAGCGCACGAATCAACTCTTGGAGTGGCAGGGCAAACTCCTGGCCCAATTGGTCACCGAACAGGGGAAGCGCTCGGCCGATACATCTGATGCCGGGCCGCAAAAAAAATGGTGAGCCTCGTCTCCGGATCGCCTCTATAACTGACAGTCCGATCCAACATAATCGGACCCGAGAAGATTAAACTACTCCACCTACTACCGGCGTCGATTTCCAGATTGCGCCCATGACGCCAAGTTATTGCCATCTCTTTTGGCGCGAGCAGTTAACCCCATACCCTCCATCCACTTAGCATCGGCACTCCGGATTTCCCGTTCATTCGCGCTATCTTGTTGATTTTTCGTCCGTCTGCCCCACCTGCCGGCCGGTTTGACCGCACTTGGCAACGTATCGTGTTACGTTCCGGTCGAGAAAAACCATCGCTCCCGCCCGTATGGAAGAGCCGCTAACCGTCCCCTGCTTCAAACACTTACAACGACTTGCGCGCGCGGAGACAATTCACGCCACCAGCAGCCGCGATTGGCCACAGTACGTGGGAAGAACTAGTGCCTATCACTCGTAACGGAGCGCCTCGGTGGGGTTCAGATGGGCGGCGCGGTTGGCAGGAAGGATGCCGAAGACCAGGCCAACCAGGCAAGAGACACCGAACGCCACCACGATAGCAACCGGCGAGACGGGGATGCGAATATCGGCGAAGAGGCCGGCGCTCAACGGAATCGACACTCCCACGAGGATGCCGACGAGGCCCCCGGAAAGGCTAACCACCATGGCTTCGACGAGAAACTGGAGCAGGATCTCGCGCGCCGAAGCGCCCACCGCGAGGCGCAGTCCGATTTCGCGCGTGCGTTCGGTGACGGTCACCAGCATGATATTCATGATGCCGATTCCGGAGATCACCAGGGTGATGGCGGAGACCAACACCAGCACCAGAGACAGAATCAGCGAGATGTTCTTGGCGGCGTCCAGGATGGCAGTGAGGGTTTGCACGCGATAGGGCGCGCCGGGGCGGTGGCGGCTTTCGAGAATCTGTTGGATGCGCGCCGCCACGCGGTCCACCTGCTCTGGCGCACGAGCCTGCACATACATGGGATCGATGCGCTCCACCGGCGTGAAGTAGCGTAGCACGGTCACCGGCATCAGGATGGTATCGCGCTCGATTTCCGATTGGCCCATGGTGTCACCGCGTTCATGAAACGTCCCGATCACAGTAAACTCCAAACCGTACAAGCGGATCTTCTGGTTCAACGCCGCGGCGCGCGCGCCAAACATGGATTGCGCGAGCGGATCGCTGAGCAATGCGACTTTCTCGCGCAGAGATAAGTCGCTTGCTTCCAGCCCGCGTCCCGAGCTGATGGCGATGTTGCGTACCGCGGCGTAGGAGTCGTCCGTGCCGATGACCTTTACGTCGCGCACTTTTCCGGCGATCAACAGAGTATCGATATCGGACATAACGGCGGTTGCGCCGGCAACGTCGCCGGGCATGGCCTGGCGGACGGCCTCAATGTCGGCGAGCTTCACGTAATCAGCATCGGCGGTGGCGACGGTCGGCCCGCTGTTCACTAAGTAGGCGTAGACGATGTTGGAGCCGACGCCCTCGATCTGTTGCAGGATGTAATCGCGGCTGGTGAGCGAGATCGTAACCACCAGGATCACCGATGCGGTGCCGATCACCATGCCGAGCCCGGTGAGCAGCGAACGAATCGGGTTGGCGCGCAACGCCTGGAAGCTGAAACGGAGAGACTCGCCGAAACGCATGCGGGGCTTAGCTACCCGCCTGGCGAAGCAAGCGCAGGGCTTCGGATCGCGGCGGATCCTCGGCGGTGAGCTGCGCGCTCAAATATCGTTGCAGGATTTCGCGCGCCTGGGGCTTGCGTCCGGTCTGGATGTAGAGATCGGCTCTGGCGAGCATCAAACTGGGGCTGCCGGGCGCGATCTTCTCGGCCCGCGCCAGGCTTTGGTCGGCTTCCTGCACGCGGCCCTGCCTCACCAGAAAGCGCGCCAGGTCGATCAGTTTTCCGATTTGCTGTGGGGCGGCTTCGACGGCGCGGCGTAGGTGGGCTTCGGCGGCGGAATACTGGCTGCGTTTCTCGGCAAGTTTAGCCTGCGCGAGGAACCCGTCGGCCGGGCTGATCTGCGCGATCTGCGCCGCCGTGCGCTGCGCCTTATCCATCCCGCCGCCCAAAAAACCGGGCGCTTCGATGTAGTAATCGAACAGATCGGACAGCGCATCGAGGTTGCGCGGGTCGAGCTCGACGGCCCGCTCCAGATACTGGCGCGCTTTCGATGCGTAGCCGGGTGCGGTGAACAGGCTGGCGCTCTCGGCTCGCCGCCCGTATGCGCGGCCCAGCCAGAGTGCGTGCATGGCGTCACCCGGTTCGGCGGCCAGCGCTTTCTCCAGGACTTCGGTAGCGCGCTTGTATTCTCCCTGCATATAGTAATCGCGGCCCATCAGATCGTAAACCGATGCGTCCTTAGCCGGCATCGCTTCGAGGACCCGCAGCGACTGGTCGAACGCGGTCAGGTTATATAGGTTGCGCGCCCGCTCCAGTTCGGGAGATCCTGCCGCCAGCACGCCGGCGGCTCCGAGGATGATGAGGAATCGCTTCACTTCGCTTCCATCCGCCAAGAGCTCGACTGTTTCTTTTTTCATCATTATAGATGAACGAGGCCCTTCCGGGGTTTCCGGGAAATAGTTCCAAAAAACTTTTCGCGCAGTTATGGCCCGGCTCGCGATAGAATCGGGCAAGAATGGTCGCCGGAGAACTCCAGCGATACCTGCGACTTCTGGGTATTCGCACACCGATCGCCGGTCCCGCAGCTTTGCACGAAGCGGCGCTAAACGAAATCGTTCATCGCCATTTGTGCCGCGTGCCTTTTGAGAACGTGTCCAAACTGCTACTGCTGGGACGCGAGGGCGCCGGCCGTGTCACCACGCTCGCCGAATTCCTGGATGGCATCGAGCATTACGACCTGGGCGGGACCTGCCACACCAATAATCCGTTCCTCGTTGCACTGCTCGAGGCGTTGGGCTACGAAGCGGACCTGCTCGGCGCGGATATGAACAAACCCAACGTGCACACCTCGATTCGCGTGCGGCTGTCCGGCGTCGAGTATCACGTGGACGTGGGCTTTGGAGCGCCCTTCCGCTGTGCGATTTGCCTGGACCGTTTGCCGTGGGAGTTTGTGCAGGGTTGCCACCGCTTCGCTTTCGACCGCGCCGCCATGCCAGACGCTTACGAGGCCAGCGTCTATGCCGGCGAGCAGCGGCTGCATGGCTACATTGTGCATCCGCCCGCGCAGGAGACAGGCTTCTTCGAGAGCACCGTGATCGAATCCTATCGCCCGGGCATGACCTTCACCAGCATGCTGCGCATCATCCGTTTTTTCGACGACTACGCCGCCGATATCGAGGATGCAAAGTTGAGCATACATCGTGGCGGCGAAACCACAACGAAGTTGCTGCGCAATATGGCGGAAATGCGCGCAGCCGTGGCCGGCGATCTCGCCATGCCTCGCTGCCCGATCGAAGAAGCCATCGCCGTGCTTGAGGAACGCACGGGGAAGAGTCTGTTCGAGGAGAAGGGAACGGTGGGGACGAGTTGAGGCCGGCTCCCGAATTCAGAACCGGCCGAGATTCCAAGGCGGGCGGCGCTTTCAGCTCACGCGGCGCAACCGGCGCACACCGTAATAGATCGCGACGAATCCGAAACCCAGCAGCCCCAGAGACCACGCAGCGGGAGCTGGCGTCGGTCTCGGCCCAGGCGATCCCCCAATGAGCGTCACGTTGTTGATATAGGTGGCGGAGGATTTCCTGTCATCGTTTGTTTGCAGCGAGATGAAGCCGAGCGTATACGATCCGGCGGTTGTGAGAGTTGTCGTGACGGTTTGGTAGCCTGTCATGTGCAGGAAGGGAGAAGCGCCCGCCGATGTGAATGAAGAGGTCTGGGAATTCGCCAACCCGACCACTAGCGCGTTGGTCGCACCCGGTTGCAGCAGGGTGTAGATCGCCGCATCATTCGGGGTCGGAATTGCTTCGTTGGTCGCGAAGTTCCAGTTGAATGAAAGTGTGGCTCCGGCCAGCGCCGTAAAAGTCTGATAGATGGCGGAGGCGTTGGTGGGTGCAGTATAGCCGGCTGGGAGGGCGGCCGCAAAGGCTCCGGCGGCGAGGCCCAGGGGGCTGTTCAGGTTGGCAAAAGGCACGTCGGCGAACGTGTTCGAGGCGCCGTCGAGTGTGCCGGCGTCATTGCCACTGGCGATCTCCACCTGGTAGGTTACGGCTGGTGGGACGATACCGCCTTGCGTCAAGACCACATTCGCGGTTCCCTGTGCGGTCCATCCTGTGAGGTCGCCGGTGCCGAAGGTTCCATTCTGCAGCGTGTCTTGTGCGAACGCCGCCCAAGCCAAAATGAACAAACCACACGCCACGCGGAGACTGGCGCTGAGTGCACGATTCACAAACAAAACCTCCTAATTATGTTTTATAACACGAAATGGTTACGCCTTAAACTCTACCATGCCATAGCAGCGAAATCCAGTGATTTGTTGAACTTGTGGTACTGCCCGGCCTGGGGTGGCGAGACTTCGGAGATAAAGGCGCTAAGACCCTATTCGGGAGCCATTTGCCGCAATAAATGCCGTCCTGCCCACGCATCACGGGAAAGACGGATTCGCAATAAGAACTCACAGGCCAAAGTGCACGCAGGCAAAGGACCGGTAGTTGCGGCCTTGCCCCCAGAGACTGCCGGGCCTCAGTTCTGGTCGCCGTCGCCGGTGTCCTTCGGTTTGGTCTTGTCCGTGGTCTGATCGGCGGGCTTGTCGCCGGGCTTTTCACCAGGGCGGTACAAGGTGGGCGGCTTACGCTTTTGTTCTTCTGCGGCTGCCTTTCGGTCGGCATCCTGTTTGGCTTTGCGCTCGGCCGGCGACATGGCAGCTTCCAAGGCCTTCTTGTCGCGCTCCTCGCGCGCCTCCACGTCGCGCTCGCGCTGGCCCAAGTCCTCTCGCGCCAGCTCGAGGCTGTCGCTGGTGGTGTCGATGGCGTCCTTGAGCACGAAATCGTAGCGGCCCACGTCCTTGGGGTGGCTGTCCTGAATCCTGCGCAACACGGGCAGCATTTCACTTTCGGCGTCGGCGACGGACTTGAGCCCCTCGGAAACATCGATCTTGCGATGCAATGCATCGTCGGCGACATCGTCGAGCGCATCGATAATCCGGTTGTAGTCGTCGAGCGCATCGTGGATCAGAATGGAGCGGCCCGGCTTGTCCTTAGCGAGCATATCCTTGACCAGGTCGATGCGCTGGCGGGCGAAGACGGCGTAGAGGGCCAGCCGCTGGTTGGGTTGCTGAACCTCGCGGATCTGATCGGCCTCGTTGGCGGAAAGAAAATCGCGCTGCTGCTGGGTTACGCCAGCCGTAGCCAGCAGCAAGGCGAACCCTACCGAGCACGCCAGTGGTTTCATTTTGGTTTGCCCTCCATGAGGCCCTGCAGAAGCTTATCATGCACCTGCTGCACCTCGGTTCTAGCTTTTTCGATCACGGGCCGGTCCGCGAAATTCATGTCGCGCTCCAGGGTATCGAGCTTGCGGAGCAGGCCGCGCGTGCGGATCTCGGCGTACTTAAACCAGCGGAAACTCCTGCGGGGGTCTTTGCCGGTCTGGTCGAGCGAGAGAAGGGCCAGGTCGGCGGAATCGGCGATTTTCGCGGCGTCGGTCGTGACGCGATCGCTGTCTCCCTTTTGGTAGTCGGAGCGGGCGGCTGCCAGCGCCGCGTCCGATTCGTCCAGGGCGAGCCGCGCGCGCTTTTCCAGGTTCGGCTCGGCGCGCACCTGCGCCAGGTCGGCCGCGCGGGAGCCGCCAGCCGTCCAGGCGAGCGCCAGCAGTGCCACGAAGCATACGCGCGTCGTCGATGTGCTTCTCGTCAATGCACCTCCAACTGGTGGCGGATGATGCGCGCCCGCTGCCGCGCCTGAAACTCCTGGTCGGGGTGCTTGCCGTCGCTCATGGCGAGAAACTGCTCGTAGGCTGCGAGCGCCGGCTTCAATTGGCGCAGCTTGTCCAGGACGATGGCCCGCATAAAGGCGAGACCGGCGGTGTTCTCACCCAATTGACGGGCCAGGTCGAAGGCCGCCAGCGCGCGCGGCATGTCCCCGGCCATATAGAGCACGCCGCCCAACTCACGCCACGCTTCGATGGCGCCCGGCTTGAGCTTTCCGGCTTCGGCGAATTGGGCCGCGGCCCGAGGAAACTGCCGCAGGTCGCGCAAGGCGCGGCCATATATCATGCGCAAATCGAAATTGGCGGGCTCGGCGGCCACTGCCTTTTCGAGCAAAGGCGCGGCCATGGCGGGCCGATCGGAAAACGCGTATGCCATCGCCAGGGACACGGTATTCGTTGTGGACGGATCTCTGGCGTATGCGGTTTCGAGTACCGTCACCGCTTCGGCATATCGCTTGGCATCGAGCAGCAATTGGCCGAGGTGCGCCTGCGCGGCGGGATCGCCGGCGAAATCGCGATAGATGGCGACTGCTTCGGCGGGCTGGTGCGCACTTTCGTAAGCGGCGGCCAGCTCCAGCAGCGAGTTGCGGTACTTGGGGTCGAGTGCGGCAGCCTGGCGGTAATGCGGCGCCGCATCGGCCAGCTTGCCCTCGCGCGCCAGCACGCGACCGAGGCCGGATTCGGCGGCGGCGGATCTGGAGTCCAGTTCGATGGCGCGGCGGTAGCTGGCTTCGGCGCGATCGAGTGCGCCCGCCTGCGACTGGGCTTCGGCCAGGAAGAAACGCGGGCGGAATTCGTCGGGCTTCTGTGCCGCAGCCGCGTCGAGCAGCGCCTCGGCGCCCGCATCCTTGCGCCGCAGCAGCAACATGCCGCAGTTGAGCTCGGCCTCGTACAGGCCGGGCTTTAACTCAAGAGTCTTACGGTATTCCGCAATCCCATCCTCGTCGCGGGCGAGAAGTCCGTACGCCAGAGCCAGATTGAAATGGGCGCTGTAATCGGCGGGGTCTGCCGCGACGGCTGCGCGAAACGCCTCAGTGGCGGTTTCATACTGGCCGCGTTCGAGCGCCTTCAGCCCGTCGCCCGCGAAGTCGGACGCCTGCGACAAAAAGAGGAGGATGGCAAGCGTGGGCCACATAATTCAATTTTAAGACCTCTTGACAGCCAAGCGACTCACCGTATGTTTGTGATGTCCGTTTCGGGCAAACGGTTCTTCCAAAATCGGCGGCGCTCTACTTCTTGCCCAGGGAAGGCGGTGCGGGCTTCAGCGGGTCCAAACCGAGAACCTCCGCCGGCGAGCTTTGGAAGTCGAGCGGCAGGTCGATGCGGGCCTCGTGCTGGCTGTCTTCGTCGAGAATACGCAGCGTGTAGTGGCCGGCAGGGACGTCGAAAACGGCGTTGCCACTGAGTGTACCGGCGGGCTCCAACATGTGCAGTGTGCCGATCCAGTCGGTCACTCCCTCCCCATCGCTCAGCTCGGGAAAGCTGTGCCCGGTGCTGTCTTCGACGCTCAGATTGGGCGCCGCCGTCTCGGTGCTGCCGCCGTTTGCGACACTCAGCCGCACCAGCAGAAACTGGTTCTGCGCCGCGCGGGCCGCGGGGCCGTCGCCCAACGCAGGGTACCACTGCGTCTCGATGGCGGCGTAGGTCAGATGTCCAATTGTAACTTTCTGCCCTAGCGGGTAGGTGCGAACTTCCCAGGCTTGGTCGGCGCAGGAAGAAAACCACGCGGCGCATAACGGAACCAGGACCAAAAGCCAACGTCGATGGCGCATCAGCAGAACCATTGTCGCTACCGGAGACCGGTGTGTCAATCGGCGGGCGGGTTTGCGGGTGAGCGACATGGAAGTGGATCGAGCTTTGGCTTTGCGGTGCTGGTTTGGGAAATCAGAAGGGTAACCTAAATGATGCCCCACCGCTTACTTGTGCTGCGATTCCTGCAGGATGCGCTCGAATTTCTTGCGCTGTTCCTCGTTAAGAACCTGTTCGATGCGGGTCTTGCTGTCGCTCAGCACGGTGCGGTAGTACTGCCAGAAATCGCCGAGGATGGACTGTATCTGCTCGGCCTGCGCCGGCGTCAGGTCCAGTTGCTTGCTCAGACGCTCGAAGTAGAGCGTGCGGCCGGCGGGCGTGTCGAATGCAGGTTGGTGGAGGCGGTCATGCCAACCGAGGTGCATGGCCAGGGCGCCGGCGGCCACGCCGCACAGAAACACCAGGGTCAGCACCGTTACGCCGGCTACCTTGGGGTTCCAGGCGCCACTGTGGGCGGCCTTTTCCATCAAATTAGCGTTCATACGCGGTCAGCGTCAGCAGCATCTTGTCCTGCGCCAGCGCGCTGCCGGATGCCGCGGCGTTGTCTTGCGACAGCACCGCATCCGGCGTAAAACTCCCGCGGTAGGCGATTTCCCGCGACACCAGGAAGCTGCCCATCGCCGCTAGCATCAAGATGCAGCTAAACGCCAGGCGTCTGGCAAGGACCAGGTCGAACGCGAAAAGGCTGGCAAAGGAAGGCGCCGTGCCAGCGGTCTCGATCCGTTCCATCACGCGGGCATAAAAGCCCGGAACGGGCTCGCAGGGTTCGCTGCGCAGGGCGCCGAACAGCCGCGACGCCTCCGCCATACCGTCCATTCCGGCACGGCAACTTGCACAGTCCCGCAAATGGTCTTCGATGCGCCGGCGCGCCGCCGGTTCCAGCAGACCGGAGAGGTACTCTTCGAGGCTCTCCTTCACCACTTGGTGCATACTCGTCTTCCCTTAACAACTTGCAAAACTACACCCGGCTCCCAAGCCCGCCGCGGGTCTTCCTGCCTGTCTGCCCGCTTCGCAGACCCTGCTTGTCCATCCCCAAAAAACGCCGCCCGCAACGCGCTCAGCTTGCCGTCAAGCCAGCCGGGCGGTCCAGCCGCTGCGCCGCCTTCACCAACTTCTGGCGGGCGCGAAAAAGCTTCACCTTGATGGTATTCTCGTTCATCCCGGTTCGCTCCGCCAGCTCTTCCACGGAGTAACCTTCCACTTCTTTCAGCATTAACAGCATGCGCTCCTCTCCGGACACCTTGGTGAGGAGCTTGACCACGTAATCGCGCTGCGAGAGGCTGGTGTCGGCAGGTGTCTGCCGGTTCACAGCGGGCTCGGAATTCTCCACTCGCCGCACTTCATCCTCGCTGAGATCGCTTTCGTAAACCAGCTTGCGCACCTTGCGCTTGCGCAGGTAATCGAAGCACTCGTTGACGGTGATTTTGTAAATCCAGGTAATCAGCGAACTGCGGAAGTCGAAATTCCGGATGGAGACGTAAACCTTGGCAAATACTTGTTGCGAAATATCTTCCGCGTCATTGCGCTGGCGCACGATGCCGTGGATGATGGAGAAGACCTTGGTCTGGTAGCGCTCCACGATTTCACGGAACGCACCTTCTTCGCCGGCCTGCGCGCGGCCGACTAGGACGCCTTCCGGGGTGTTCTGATAGTCCACTCTGGGTTTTGCCGCAACCGTGTCGCCGAACCCCGGGATCGTCAAAGTGCCGGTCGCCGCTCCCATACATGGCTACCGACGTTCCGCTCGGGGCCAGCGTTTCAAATATCGGCCGCCACTACTAGTTTGCCAGATGATGGCGGAATGGTTCCAAACCATCAAACCGCGCGGCCGGGCGATTTCTCACTATCTGCCCACATTTTCCCGCACCCAATCGCCCGATGGCTCATCCAAATGGATGAAAGAGCGAGTGCCCGGCTCGCCTTTGTATAATACCAACCAGGGGTGAGCCCCGCAGAGGAGTCAAACGGATGGTGCAACTAACCGAAAAAGCCATCGGCAAGGTGAAGGACATCATGAGCTCGCAGCAACCGGCTCCGGCCGGACTGAGGATCGCGGTTGTAGGCGGGGGATGCTCCGGCTTCAGCTATTCGATGGCCTTCGAAAATCAGCCCAACATGCTGGACAAGACATACGAGTTCGGCGGGTTGAAGGTCTACATCGACCAGGCCAGCATGCTGTATCTGGACGGCGCCGAAGTAGACTACGTGGAGACGCTCGAGGGGGCTGGCTTCAAGTTTAACAATCCTCACGTCAAGTCCACCTGCGGTTGCGGCAGCTCGTTTCAGGCGTAAAGGCCTGACTGCGGCATTTGTGAGAGTTGCGCCTGCTGCGCGAGCGCAGGCGCAAGTAGAGTTAGGGAGTCTGCGTGACCCGGTTCGCAGGTCGACGGTCTGCGCCACTTTACCCCAGTTGCGCGGCGCGGTTTCGATCTGCTACACTGCTTGATGTCCCGAACGTAAGGCTCAGTGGGAGGTTTGTCTGTCCGTTAGAAGACGAACCGCTGGCACCAATGAGGGAATATGGCGCGTAAACCAGGCAAACACTATCAATCCGCCAGGAAACTGGTGGAAACCCGCGAATACCAGCTTGAAGAAGCTGTGACGCTCATCCAGAAAATCAAGTTCGCCAAGTTCGACGAGACCGTCGAGGTCCACTTGCGGCTTGGTGTCGATCCCAAGCACGCCGACCAGATGGTTCGCGGCACGGTATTGATGCCGAACGGGCTGGGCAAATCGAAAAAGGTGCTCGTGATCGCCAGCGGCGACAAGCAGCGCGAGGCCACCGAGGCTGGCGCCGACTTCGTGGGCGGCGACGACATGGTGAACAAGATTCAGTCGGAAGGCTGGACGGATTTCGACGCCGTGATTGCGACGCCGGACATGATGCGCTCGGTCGGCAAGCTGGGCAAGGTGCTGGGGCCGCGCGGCCTGATGCCGAACCCGAAGACGGGCACGGTGACGGTGGACGTGGTGAAGGCGATTAAGGAAATCAAGGCCGGTAAGGTGGAGTTCCGTGTGGACAAGACCGGCATCATTCACGCGCCGGTGGGGAAGATCAGTTTCGCTACGCCGGCGCTGGTTGAAAACGCCGCGACCCTGATCACGGCGGTAATCAAGGCCAAACCGGCGGTAGCCAAGGGCAAGTATGTGAGAAGCGCGACCATCTGCTCGACGATGGGCCCGGGCGTTGCCGTCGATACCGCGCCTTTCAGCGTGAAGGCGGCGGTCTAGAGCGCCGACAGGTGTTTCCATGAAAAAGAAGCCAGACAAGAAGAAGGATATCGACGCGCTGCACCAGGATCTGGAGCAGTCCGGCAACCTGTTCGTGACCGGCTATGAAAAGCTGCGGGTGGGACAGGATTTCGAGCTGCGCAAAGTGGTGCGCGGCGCGGGCGGCAAGTACCGGGTGATCAAGAACAACCTGGCCGAGATCGCGGCCCAAGGCACGCCGTCGGAAGCGGTATTGAAGAACCTGCGCGGCATGACCTCGCTGGCCTATACGAGCAACGATCCAGTGGCGCTGGCCAAGGCGTTGACGGTATACGCGAAAGCCAATCCGTCGTTCACTTTTAAGGCGGGGATCGTGGAAGGCCGGGCGATCGACGTAGGGGCCATCACCGAATTGGCCAACATGCCGTCGAAGGAACAGATTTTTGCGAAGTTGTTGTACCTGATCAACGCTCCGGCCCAGCGGCTGGTGACGGTGATGCAGGGGGTGGGCCGCGACCTGGCCGTGGTGGTGGATCAGGGCGTGAAGGAAAACAAGTTTCAGGCGTAATGGCCGGGCACGCGGGGCCCGAGCCGGCGATTTTCGATTCTAAGGAGTTCAAGAGATGGCGGACATTAACGCAATTGCGGAACAGATTCAAGGCCTGACGCTGCTGGAAGCATCGCAGTTGGTCAAGCTGCTCGAGGAAAAGTTGGGAGTATCGGCCGCAGCGGCCGCTCCGGTGATGGTGGCGGGCGGCGGAGCCGCGGCGGCTGCTCCGGTTGCCGAAGAGAAGACCGAGTTCACCGTGGTTCTGACGGCTACTGGCGCGAACAAGATCAACGTGATCAAAGCGGTTCGCGAGGTCACCAGCCTCGGCCTGAAGGAGGCCAAGGACCTGGTGGATGGCGCTCCCAAGCCGATCAAGGAAGGCGTCAGCAAGGACGAAGCCGAGACCATCAAGAAGAAGTTCACCGACGCCGGCGCGACCGTCGAGGTGAAGTAGAATTCCGGGGCCGGAAGCGTGAGCCTCCGGTGTTGGCCCCGGCGGCGTCTGCCGTCGGGGCTATCCGTGTTTCTGTGGTTTGACTGGCGGATATAAGTCCTGCTAGTATAAGTAGTTGGGCTGTCGATTCCGCGGACTCGATTCCCATTGGAGAAAGCGATTCCCGAATTCTGGCATTTCAATTGCAGTTCGCGTGAAACTGCCGACAGGGTACCTCTGTCTGTTTCGCGCCGTCAGAGTTTCCGCACCCGTCCGACCACAGGCACCAGCGACATCGCCAGCGTTTTCGCGACGCCCGTCCGCATCCCGCCCTTTTTCATACATTCGGCGCTCCAAGAGGTCCCGCCTCCGGGAGCGCCTTCGGTTTTGTGCTTATAGCCCCGGTCCCTTTGCGTTGGCTGTCCGGCCGTCAGGAGTTAGAGAATGGAAAATCAAAATAACGGCGCCGTCCCCGAGCGAGTGGATTTTTCCAAAATCAAGACCTCGATCCCGATTCCGAATCTGATCGAGGTGCAGAAGAAATCATACGAGCGGTTTCTGCAGATGGACCAGCTCCCGAACGAGCGCGAGGACATCGGTCTGCAGACGGTGTTCGGCTCCGTGTTTCCGATTTCGGACTTCCGCGGCGTTAGCGACCTGGAGTTCGTCGATTACTCGATCGGCAACTGGGAATGCAAGTGCGGCAACCTCAAAGGCCTGCACCACCTGCGTTCCACCTGCCGCAATTGCGGAGCGGCGGTGCGGACCGATCCGTTCCACGCCGGCGACATTCTCTGCCAGCACTGCGGAACCTTCAACAAGAACGTGGTCACGTTTTGCAACAAGTGCGGCGACCCGGTCGGCCTACAGTTGAAATACGACATGCTGGAGTGCCAGGAGCGCGGCATGACGTACGCGGCGCCGCTGAAGGTGACCATCCGGCTGACCGTGTATTCGAAGGATCCGGAAACGCAGAAAAAGAGCGTTCGCGACATCAAGGAGCAGGAAGTCTTCTTCGGCGAAATCCCGCTGATGACTGAGAACGGCACGTTCATCATCAACGGAACCGAGCGCGTGATTGTGAGCCAGTTGCACCGTTCGCCGGGCGTGTTCTTCGAGCGGGTCCCCGCGCAGGGCTATTTTCTGGGCAAGATCATTCCGTACCGGGGAAGCTGGGTCGAATTCGAATACGACAACAAGAATCTGCTGTATGTCCGTATCGACCGGAAACGCAAATTCTACGGTTCGGTGTTTCTGCGCGCGCTCGGCCTGAAGACGGACGCCGACATTCTGCACGCGTTTTACCGCATCAGCAAGATCACCCTCAAGGACAAGAAGATTTACTGGAACGTGGATGAGAGCCTGACCGGGCTGAAGCTCTCCCATGCCATCGCCACCAAGAGCGGGGAGACCGTGGTGGCGCAGGGCAAAAAAATCACGCCCTCGGTGTACAAGGAAATTCAGAAGGCCAAGATCGAGCGCGTGGAAGTGGCGGCCAACGATCTGGAAGGCGCCTACGCCGCAGCCGACGTTTGGGACAAGGACACTGGCGAGGTCTTCATCGACGCCAATAGCGAGATCACCACCGTTATCCTCGCCAAGCTGATCGAAGCCGGCGTGGACGAAGTGGAAGTCTTCTTCCCCGAGCGCGACGAAGTGGGGATGGTGATTTCCTCGACCATCAAGAAAGACACGATCAAGACGCAGAACGAAGCGCTGATCGAGATATACCGCAAGCTGCGTCCGGGCGATCCGCCGACGCTCGATACGGCCACGCAACTTTTCCAGGGGATGTTCTTCGACCCGCGCAAGTACGATTTTTCGCGCGTGGGCCGCATGAAGTTCAATATCAAGCTGCACGACAAGGCGGATGCGACCAGCCTGGACAAGCGCACGCTCGATAGCGAAGACTTCCGCAACACGATCACGTACCTGCTCAAGCTGCGCAAGGGCATCGGCGCGGTGGACGACATTGACCACCTGGGCAACCGCCGCGTGCGCGCGGTGGGCGAACTGCTCGAAAACCAGTTCCGCATCGGCCTGGTGCGCATGGAGCGCGCCATCAAGGAAAAAATGTCGGTGTATCAGGAAATGTCGACGGCCATGCCGCACGACCTGGTCAACGCCAAACCGGTGATGGCGGCGATCCGCGAATTCTTCGGATCGAGCCAGCTTTCGCAGTTCATGGATCAGACCAACCCGCTTTCGGAGATCACCCACAAGCGGCGTCTGTCGGCGCTGGGACCAGGCGGTCTGAGCCGCGAGCGAGCCGGCTTCGAAGTGCGCGACGTGCATCCCACGCACTATGGCCGCATCTGCCCGATCGAAACGCCGGAAGGTCCGAACATCGGACTGATCTCGTCGCTTTCGTGCTTTGCGCGAATCAACGATTACGGCTTCATCGAAAGCCCGTACCGCAGAGTGGAAAAGGGCGTGGTGATCGACCAGGTGAAGATTCTTAACCCGGGCGACCTGGACCACAAGGTGGGCGACATCGTATCGCGCGGGCAGGCCGAGGATGCCAACCGCAAACTGAGCGCCAAGAAGCAACCGGCCGAGTACGAAGCCCACTGCGAGTATCTTTCGGCCTGGGAGGAAGACAAGTACACGGTCGCGCAGGCCAACGTGGCGCTGGACGAAAAGGGCCGCATCGTACCCGATCTGTGCAACGCGCGCCAGGCCGGAAACTTCGTGCTGAAGCCGCGCGAGGAGATCGAATACATCGACGTCAGCCCGAAGCAACTGGTGTCGGTGGCTGCCAGCCTGATCCCGTTCCTCGAGAACGACGACGCCAACCGGGCGCTGATGGGCTCGAACATGCAGCGCCAGGCGGTGCCGCTGTTGCGCGCCGATGCGCCATATGTGGGCACGGGCATGGAGTACGTCACGGCGCGCGATTCCGGCGCCGTGGTGCTGTGCAAGCGGTCGGGCGTGGTGGATTCGGTCGATAGCGAGCGCATCATCGTTCGCGTGGAAGGTACCGCGCACGAAGGACAGCTTTCGCGCGAGGTGGGCGCGGATATCTACCAGCTCACCAAGTTCAAGCGCTCCAACCAGAACACCTGCATCAATCAGAAGCCGATTGTGGAAGTCGGGCAGCGGGTGGTGAAGACCCAGGTACTGGCCGACGGCCCCTGCACCGATATGGGCGAGCTGGCGCTGGGACGCAACGTGCTGGTGGCGTTCATGCCCTGGCGCGGGTACAACTTCGAAGACGCCATCCTGGTCAGCGAGAAGATGGTGA